>Ga0102590_1001024_pt1 | contig 47369 bp, 43 predicted proteins | sample AraplaMF_Col_mMF_FD_76859 | JGI IMG/M metagenome (GOLD analysis project Ga0102590, IMG submission 76859) | Arabidopsis root microbial communities from the University of North Carolina, USA - plate scrape MF_Col_mMF | ecosystem: Host-associated > Plants > Roots > Endosphere | place: USA... | reverse complement strand
GCCACGCCACCCCCGGCGTGATGCTGATCAGCCCGCCGCCGCACCACGACATCTATTCGATCGAGGACCTGGCCCAGCTCATCTACGACCTGAAGCAGATCAACCCGATCGCCCGGGTCACAGTGAAGCTGGTGGCCGCCACCGGCATCGGCGCGATCGCGGCCGGCGTGGCCAAGGCCAAGGCCGACGTCATCCTGGTGGCCGGCAATGTCGGCGGCACCGGCGCCTCCTCGCAGACCTCGGTCAAGTATGCCGGCGGTCCGTGGGAGATGGGCCTGTCGGAGGCCAACCAGGTGCTGACCCTGAACAACCTGCGCCACTCGGTGGTGCTGCGCACGGACGGCGGCATCCGCACCGGCCGCGACGTGGTCATCGCCGCCATGCTGGGCGCCGAGGAGTTCGGCATCGGCACCGCCTCGCTGGTGGCCATGGGCTGCATCATGGTGCGCCAGTGCCATTCCAACACCTGCCCCGTGGGCGTCTGCACCCAGGACGAGGCCCTGCGCGCCAAGTTCACCGGCACGCCGGAAAAGGTGATCAACCTGTTCAGCTTCGTGGCTGAAGAGGTCCGCGAGATCCTGGCCGGCCTGGGCTTCAAGAGCCTGCAGGAGATCGTCGGCCGCACCGACCTGCTGGCCCAGGTGTCGCGCGGCGGCGAGCACCTGGACGACCTCGACCTGAACCCGCTGCTGGTCCGGGCAGACCCCGGCCAGAACAAGCCCTACTGCACGGTCGAGGGCCGCAACGCGGTTCCGGACACCCTGGACGCCCAGATCGTCCGCGACGCGGCGCCCCTGCTGGAGCGCGGCGAGAAGATGCAGCTGACCTACACGGTCCGCAGCACCGCCCGCTCGATCGGCTCGCGCACGTCCAGCCACATCGTGCGCAAGTTCGGCATGAAGGGCCTGCCCGCCGGCCACCTGACCGTCCAGCTCAAGGGCTCGGCCGGCCAGAGCCTGGGGGCCTTCGCGGTCCAGGGCCTGCGCATCGAGCTGACCGGCGAGGCCAACGACTATGTCGGCAAGGGCCTGTCGGGCGCGACGATCGTGATCAAGCCGGCCCGGGGCCTGGCCGCGCCGGAGACCAACACTCTGATCGGCAACACCGTGCTGTTCGGGGCCACCTCGGGCCGGCTGTTCGCGGCGGGCCAGGCCGGCGAGCGCTTCGCGGTCCGCAACTCGGGCGCCACCACGGTGGTCGAGGGCTGCGGGGCCAACGGCTGCGAGTACATGACCGGCGGCCAGGTGGTGATCCTGGGCCCGACGGGCGGCAACTTCGGGGCCGGCATGACCGGCGGCATGGCCTTCGTCCTGGACCAGCACGGCCGGTTCGAGAACCTGGTCAATCCGGAGAGCATCCTGGTCCAGCGCCTGGCCTCGCCCTACTGGGAAGGCGTGCTGCGCTCGCTGGTGGCCGAACACGCCCGCGAGACGGACTCGGCCTTCGCCGAGAGCCTGCTGCGCGACTGGGACCGGGTGCGCGACCTGTTCTGGCAGGTCTGCCCCAAGGAGATGGTCAGCCGTCTGCCTCAACCGCTGGCGGCGGAAGAGGTGGTCCACGAGCGGGCCTAGCGCCACCGCTCGGATGAGTTAGCATGAGCGTCTCAACCGGGACGGCTCATGCTTTCTTCCCTTATGGCGCTGGCCACGATGGCGGTAGTCCAGGCTGCTCCGACGCCGGCCTGGCAGGACGATCCTCACGATCCGTGGGTGATCGGTCCGTGGCGCCTGTCCTGCCGCCGCGACGGCAATCTCTCCGGCTGGAACCATGTCGAGGCCTGCGGCGCCAACGCCGAAGTCGGCAAGGTTCGACTGGTCATCGCCCGGTCCGCGACCGAGGCGCGCACCGATTTCGTCATCGACGGCTGTTTCTCGCGAGCGGGCCTGGTGGATATCCCGCTTGCGGCCTTGGACAGGCCGGGCCCGGCCCGTGCCCGGATCGTCCGGAACGCTCTGCGACGGACCATAAGGGCGGCGGTCGATCATTGCGCGGCCGGTCCGGCGCTGGAGGCCCTCGTCATCAGCGACGGAGACATCGCGGCGATCCTTGAGGGCAGCGACGGCCTCAAGGACCTCAACCGACCGGGCGCCTAGCCCGCCGTCGCCGGCTTGGGCCCGATGTACCTCGCCCGGGGCCGGATCAGCTTGCCCGTCTGCAGCTGCTCGATCGCGTGGGCGTGCCAGCCGGCCATGCGCCCCACGGCGAACAGGCTGAAGGGCGCGTCGGCGGGCAGGGACAGGGTCCGGGCCAGGGACACCAGGGCGAAGTCGATATTGGGCGTCTGGCCCGTGGCGGCCTCGGTCTCCGCACGCAGTCGCGCCAGCCCGGCCGGGACCTTGAAGGCGCCCAGCAGGGCCGCCGCGCGCGGGTCGCCGTCGGGATAGAGCGGGTGGCCGAAGCCAGGCATGGCCGAGCCCTGGGCCAGGCGTTCGGCCACCGCCCGGGCCGGCCCGCGCCGCTCGGCCTCGTCGACGAACATCTCCACGCGCGCCGCCATGCCGCCGTGCAGCGGTCCCGACAGCGCGGCCAGCCCGGCCAGGGACGCCGCCGCCAGAGAGGATCCGGTCGAGGCGGCCACCCGCACCGCGAAGGTCGAGGCGTTCAGCTCGTGGTCGGCCAGCAGCACCAGGGCCCGCCGGATCAGGTCGGCGCCCGACGCGTCCAGGGACCAGGCCTCGGCCAGCCGCTGATGGATGGGGCCCTCGCCGATCGAACCCGCCACGGCGTCGGCGGCGGCTTCCAGCAGGCCGGCCGCCTCCATGGCCAGGGCCAGGGGCGCGCGGCCCCGGGCCGGCGGATCGGTTCCCGCGCGGGCGGCCAGGGTCGAGAACAGCCGGGCGCGCGGCGTCTCGCCCTTCTTCGGTTTGCGGGGCTCCAGCCCGGTCAGCGGCGCGCCGTGGCCGCCGCGCAGCAGGCGGGCGACCTGCTCCAGGCTGTGCATGCGGGCCAGCTCCGCGGCGTCCTGGCCGCGATAATAGAGGCGACCCTCGAGGATCGTGGTGATCGCCGAGGGCAGCACCGGTTCGCCCCAGGCGATGGCCTCCGCCGCCACGTCGGCGGCTCGCCGCCCGCGCGCCTTCTTCGCCGCCAGCGCCGCGACGTCGGAGGCGCGGTACAGGCTGCGGCGCGGATCGTCGGGGTGGGCGGTCGCGCCCACCCGGCCCCGACTGACATAGGCGTACAGCGTCTGGGCCCGCACGCCGAGCGCCGCCATCGCCTGTTCCGCGTCGATCCATTCGGCCATTTATATTGATTATATTGATCAAGATTGACGATCAAGTCCTGGAGGCGTGGATTGGCGGCCGAAAGGAGACCTGATCCATGTCACAAGGTCTTTCCGCCCCGGCCGCCGAAGGCCTGGAGGGCGTTGTCGCCGCCCGCACCGTGCTGTCCGACGTCGACGGCCTGGCCGGCCGCCTGACCATCCGGGGCTACGCCGTCGAGGACCTGGCCCACCGCGCCGGGTTCGAGGACGTCGCCCACCTGCTGCTGGACGGCTTCTTCGACGGCATGCCGTCGGACCTGGCCCCGGCCCTGGGCGCGGCCCGGGTCCGCGCCTTCGCCGAGCTCGCCGCCCTGGACGAGGGCCTGGCCGGGCGCGATCCCGTCGAGGCCGTCCGCGCGCTGATCGCCCGCCTGCCGGACGGCGACGGCCTCGACACGGCCCTGCTGCTGATCGCCGCCCCGGCGGTCTTCACGCCCGCCGTGCTGCGCGTCGCGGCCGGCCAGTCGCCGGTCGCCCCGGATCCCGCCCTGTCGCACGCCGCCGACATGTTGCGGATGGCGCGCGGCGTTCCGGCCACGGACGGCGAGGCCCGGGCGCTGGACGCCTATCTGGTCACGGTCTGCGATCACGGCCTGAACGCCTCGACCTTCGCCGCGCGAGTGGTGGCCTCCACCCGCGCCGGCCTGACCTCGGCGGTGCTGGCCGGGATCTCGGCCCTCAAGGGCCCGCTGCACGGCGGCGCGCCGGGCCCGGTGATCGAGATGCTGGACGCCATCGGGACGCCCGACAACGCCCAGGCCTGGCTCCTGGCGGCCCTGGCGCGCGGCGATCGGCTGATGGGCTTCGGCCACCGCATCTACCGGGTCCGCGACCCCCGCGCCGACGCCCTGAAAGCCGCGATCCGCCAGCTGGCCCAGACCTCGACGGCGGTTCCGGGCCGCCTGGCCTTCGCCGAGGCGGTGGAGCAGGCCGCCCTGCGGATCCTGCGCGACCACAAGCCCGACCGGCCGCTGGACACCAATGTCGAGTTCTACACGGCCGTCCTGCTGGAGGCCCTGGGCCTGCCGCCGGCCAGCTTTACCTGCGTGTTCGCCGTGGGCCGCACTGCCGGCTGGATCGCCCACGCCCGCGAGCAGTTGGCCACCGGCAAGCTGGTGCGCCCGCTGTCGGTCTATGTGGGGCCGAGGACGAAAGTCGCGGCCTAGGCTTTCACTCCTCACCCGCGCAGCGGGGGAGGAGAAGATTTGCGAACCTCTCGCGCGAGTCGTTCTCGCTGGGGCTGTGGGCGGACCGTTGCTACACAGTCCTCATGTCCGCCCCCGCCTTGACCCCCGCAGAGTCCCTGGTGCTCACTCGTCGTGTGACCACCTTGTCGGTGGGCGTGGCGGCGATCCTGATCGTGATCAAGGGCGCCGCCTGGCTGATGGGACATTCGGTGGCCATGCTGGCCTCGCTGGCCGACAGTGGCCTGGACCTGATCGCCTCGCTGATCACCTTCTACGCCGTGCGCTACGCCGCCGAGCCGCCCGACGCGGAACACCGCTTCGGCCACGGCAAGGCCGAAGCCTTCGCCAGCCTGACCCAGGGCGGCCTGGTGTTCGCCTCGGCGGCGCTGATCGGCCAGGAGGCCGTCCGCGCCTTCGCCCGCGCCGAGCCGCCCGAGCACGGCGCCCTGGGCGTGGGCGTGATGGCCGCCTCGATCGTCCTGACCCTGATGCTGATCCGGGCCCAGACCGAAGTGACCCGGCGGACGCGCTCGGTGGCGGTGTCGGGCGACCGCGCCCACTACGCCGCCGACCTGGCCTCGAACGCCGTGTCGCTGGTGGGCGTCGGCGCGGCCAGCCTGCTGCACCTGGCCTGGGTGGACGCCGCCGCCGGCCTGGTCGTGGCGCTCTGGCTGCTGTGGGGCGCGATCGGCGTGTTCCGCGAGGCGTCGCACCAGCTGATGGACCACGAGCTGCCGCTGGAAGACCGCGAGAAGATCATCGCCCTGCTGACCGCCGACCCCCGCGTGCTCGGCGTCCACCAGGTGCGCACGCGGGCCTCGGGGCCCTACATGCACGTCCAGGCCCACATGGACCTGGATCCGACCCTGGTCCTGAGCGTCGCCCATGCGGTGATGGTGGCGGCCGAGAACCGCGTCCTGGAGGCCTTTCCGGCCGCCGACATCCTGCTTCACCCCGATCCGCGCGGCGTGGCCGAGCCGCATGGCGGGGCGTTCGGCGAGGTCCCGCCGCGCTGAGCGCGCATCGCCGGGCTTGCCGACCGCGCCCGGCGGGGCCAAATGGCGCTTCCTGCAGAGACGACGAGCGACCGACCCGATGGACGACACCCTGGCCAAGCTGCCGCGAGCCTTTTCGGGCGCCACCGTGCTGGTGCTGGGCGACGTGATGCTGGATCGCTTCGTCTATGGGGCCGTCGACCGCATCTCGCCCGAGGCGCCGGTGCCGGTGATCACGGTCGAGCGCGAGACGGTGATGCTGGGCGGGGCCGGCAATGTCGCCCGCAACGTCGCGGCCCTGGGCGGCCGGGCGGTGCTGGTGGGCGTGGTAGGCGACGACGACGCCGGCCGGGTGCTGACCGGCCTGATCGACCGCGAGGCCAGCCTCGACTCGGCCCTGATCGTCGACGCCCGCCGCCGCACCACCGAGAAGACCCGCTATATCTCCGGCTCGCACCAGATGCTGCGCGCCGACCGCGAGGACCGGGGCGAGGCCGACGACCAGGCCCTGCTGGCGGCGTTCAACGCCCACCTGCGCGAGGTCGACGTGGTGGTGCTGTCCGACTACGCCAAGGGCGTGCTGACCCCGCTGGTGCTGCGCGCGGCCATCGCCGCCGCCAACGCGGCCGGCAAGCCGGTGATCGTCGACCCCAAGAGCCGAGATCTTTCCCGCTACGACGGGGCGACCCTGATCAAGCCGAACCGCCGCGAGGCCGCCGAGGCCACGGGCGTGACCGGAGCCGGCGACGAGGCCGCCGCCGAGGCCGCCGACGCCATCCTGGCCACGGCCCCCAACCTGGCCGCCGCCCTGATCACCCGGGGCGGGGCCGGCATGACCCTGGCCGTGCGCGGCGAGGCTCCCGTCCACCTGCCCGCCACCGCCCTGGAGGTGTTCGACGTCTCCGGGGCCGGCGACACCGTGGCCGCCACCCTGGCGCTGGCCCTGGCGCGCGGGGCCACGCCGCTGGACGCGGCCCGCCTGGCCAATCTGGCGGCCGGCCTGGTGGTGGCCAAGCTGGGCACCGACGTGGTCACCGCCGACGAGCTGGTCGGCCTGGCCCATGGCGAGCACGCCGATCCGGTCGCCGACAAGATCGCCGACCTGGACGGCGCCCTGGCCGTCGTCGCCGGCTGGCGCGCGCGCGGCCTGAAGGTGGGCTTCACCAACGGCTGCTTCGACCTGCTGCATCCGGGCCACGTCTCGCTGCTGGCCCAGGCCCGGGCCGCCTGCGACCGGCTGATCGTCGGCCTCAACACCGACGCCTCGGTCCAGCGCCTGAAGGGCCCGACCCGGCCGGTGCAGAAGGAGAGCGGCCGCGCCACCGTGCTCGCTTCGCTGTCGGCCGTGGACCTGGTGGTGCTGTTCGACGAGCAGACTCCGCTGAACCTGATCCGGGCCTTCCGCCCCGACGTCCTGGTCAAGGGCGCCGACTATACGGTGGAGACCGTGGTGGGCTCGGACGTGGTGCTGGGCTATGGCGGCAAGGTGCTGCTGGCCCAGCTGAAGGCGGGTCAGAGCACCACCAACCTGATCGGCCGGATGAACGCCAAGGCCTGATCGGCCGCTCGATCGGGGCGGACGCCGACAAACCTTACGAATTCCCTTAATTCGGCCGCGAAGTCGGCCGATGACCGGCGTTCAGCAAGCTGTTGTTAAGCAAAGCGGCGCATCGATCGAACGATGCAGCCTGAATGCGCGTGGGCATGAGCGTCGAACGAACCCTTCACCACTTTCCCCTGGACCCGGCCTCCCGCCAGGTGCGCCTCGCCCTGGGCGAGAAGCGCCTGCCGTTCGTCGAGGTGCAGGTGCGCTACTGGGAAGGCCCGGCCGAGTTCCTCAAGCTCAACCCGTCGGGCGTGCCACCGGTGCTGGTCGAGACCCGGCACCAGCGCACCACGGTGGTCGCCGAGACCCGCGCGATCCTCGAGCATATCGAGGAGCAGGAGCCCGAACCCGCCCTGCTGGGCCGCGAGCCGGGCGAGCGGGCCGAGGCGCGTCGCCTGCTGCAGTGGTTCGACCGCAAGTTCGACAACGAGGTCAACGGCTTCCTGCTGCACGAGAAGATGGAAAAGCGCCTGCTGCGGCTGGGCGCGCCGGACCTGTCGTCGCTGCGCCGGGGCCGCGACGCCCTGCGCGCGCACATGGACTATGTCGAGGGCCTGCTGAACACCCGCGACTGGCTGGCCGGCCGGCGGATGAGCCTGGCCGACTTCGCCGCCGCCGCCCACCTGTCGGTGATCGACTATTTCGGCGACGTGCCGTGGAAGGACTTCCCGGCGACCAAGACCTGGTACATGAAGCTGAAGTCCAGGCCCGCCTTCCGACCCATCCTGGCCGATCGCTGGCCGGGCCTGGCGCCGGTCGCGCACTATGACGATCTCGACTTCTGATCCTCCGAACCAGGCGCTGAGGGACGAAATCCGCGCCGAGGCCCTGCGGCTGGGCTTCGACGCCTGCGGATTCGCCAGCGCCAGCGACGCCTGGCCCAACGGCGGCTGGCTGCGGGACTTCGTGGCCGAGGGCTTCCATGGGGACATGGGCTGGATGGAGGAGACGCTGGATCGGCGTTCCCATCCCACCGCCATGTGGACCGACGCGCGGACGGCGGTGGTGCTGGGCGTCAACTACGGTCCCGAGCATGACCCGCTGCTGTCCCTGGAAGATCCGTCCCGGGCGGCGATCAGCGTCTATGCCCAGGGCGACGACTATCACGAGGTGATCAAGAAGCGGCTCAAGGCCCTGGCCCGCTGGATGCACGGCCGGTTCGGCGGCGAGGTGAAGGTGTTCGTCGACACCGCCCCGCTGATGGAAAAACCCCTGGCCCAGCGCGCCGGCCTGGGCTGGCAGGGCAAGCACACCAACCTGGTCTCGCGCCAGTTCGGCTCGTGGCTGTTCCTGGGCAGCGTGCTGACCACCCTGGACCTGCCCGCCGACCCGCCCGAGCGCGACCATTGCGGCTCGTGCCGCGCCTGCCTGGACATCTGCCCGACCAACGCCTTTCCCGGTCCCTATCAGCTGGATGCGCGGCGCTGCATCTCGTACCTGACCATCGAGCTGTCGGGGCCGATCCCGGTCGAGTTCCGTCAGGCCCTGGGCAACCGCATCTATGGTTGCGACGACTGCCTGGCCGCCTGCCCGTGGAACAAGTTCGCCAGCCTGTCCAGCGAGATGGCCTTCCACGCCCGCGAGACCCTCAAAGGTCCGTCCTTGGCCGAACTGGCCGGGCTGGACGATCCGGCGTTCCGGGCCCTGTTCAGCAAGAGCCCGGTCAAGCGCATCGGCCGCGACCGCTTCGTGCGCAACGTGCTCTATGCGATCGGCAACAGCGGTGACCCGGGGCTGATGGCGGTGGTCGAGTCGTTGCTGTCCGATCCCGCCCCGGTGGTGCGTGGCGCGGCGGCCTGGGCGGCGGGGCGGCTGCTGGACGCGACGGCCTTCGCGCGGCTGGCCGAGGCGGTGGCGGAGGAGGATCCGGCGGTGCGGGCGGAGTGGGAGAGGGCGTGACCGGCGGGGAATGAAGGGCGGCTCAATCCTCGCGGCTCGGCCCCTTCGAGGCGGCGGCTGGGCCCAGGGCGTCGCGCATCCGCGCGGCGACGACCGACGGGGCGAGGCGGCGCTGGATCATGGCCCTGGCCTCGACGCCCAGGCGGGCGCGGCGTTCGGGGTCGTCGATCAGCTCGGCCAGGGCCTGGCCGGCGGCCTCGGTGTCGGCCTCGGCCCACAGGCCGCCGCTATAGATCCCCTGCCTGTCCTCCACGGCGCGCAGATCGTAGGGGATGAGGACGGCGGAAGCGTCGTCCATGAAGTCGAGGTTCCCGGACCAGGCGGTGGCGGCCACGGCCTTGCCGGCGGCCATGGCCTCGGCGGGCAGCAGGCCGAAGCCCTCGGAGCGGTGCAGCGACAGCAGGACGTCGCTGCTGGCCAGCAGCTGGTCGCGCTCGATGGCGCTCAGCGCCTCGGTCATCAGCCTCACGTCGGCGGCGTCGCCGATCGCGTCCCGGAGCTGGCGCAGCGCTTCGGGGGCGTCGTCGCCTCCGACGGTCTTGAACACCAGGGTCGCCGGCCGCCGCGCGCGGGCCTTGGCGCGCCGGAAGGCGTCCAGGGCCGCCAGCGGGTTCTTGCGGGCGATGGTCGAGCGGAAGTCGAAGGCGCACAGGACGATCGTCTCGTCGCCGAACCCGAACCGGTCGCGGGCCGGAGCCATGTCGTTCAACGGAACGGCGATGGGCATGACGCGCACCTTCACCCGCCGCGGCGCGGCGCGGCGGATGGCGTCGGCGGTGAATTCCGACAAGGCCCAGACCTCGTCCACATAACGGAAGGCCGGTTTCCACAAGGCGGGGATCTCGGAAAGCTCCCAGGCCCAGCAGCCGATGACATACTTATCCTCGAACGTCGCCGATCCCGTCGTGCCGATCAGGCGGATCAGCTCCGGCGGGTTCATCTGGGCGATCAGGACGCCGGGGCCCGGCGCCGGCGGGTTGGTGTCGCCGGCCGGCAGGCGTCGCGCATGGCCCATCAGCTCGGAAATATCCCAGGCCCGCGCCGCCACGCCGGCCTCGTGCAGGGCCAGGGTCGCCGAACGGACCGCCTCGCCGAGGCCGAGGACCGCGCCATGGAACCCGGCGATGGTGATCGGCGCGACGCGCGGCGGCCGGGCGCGACGGCGCCAGCCGTAGAGGCGGTAGGCCCGGAGGGCGGGCAAACGCGTCGAGATCGCCTGGCTGAACGCCGGCGCATGGCGCCAAGCCAGGTCGCGGAGATATTTCATCACGATCACTGTACCTGAGAGAGGTCGGGCTGTGTTAGCCAGTTCCCCCGCTTGGCTTCAATAGAACAGTCGTGTCCATGGGTTCGCCGCCGCTCGTCAGCGTCATCGTCGTCTCGTATCAGAGCGGTCCGACGCTGGCGCGCTGCCTGGAGGCGCTGCGGGTCCAGACCTTCACCGATTTCGAGGTCCTGCTGGTCGACAACGCCTCGACTGACGGCGCGCCCCAGGCCGCGGCGGCGGCCGACCCGGCGATCCGCTTGCTGGAGCCGGGCGTCAATCTCGGCTTTGCTGCGGGCAACAACCTGGCGGCGCGCGAGGCGAAGGGGCGCTGGCTGACGCTGCTCAACCCCGACGCCTACGCCCGGCCCGACTGGCTGGAGGCCCTGGTCGCGGGCGCGGCGCGCCACCCGGACGTCCGCTGCTTCACCTCGCTGCAGATGGTGGCCGACGCGCCCGGCCTGATGGACGGGGCGGGCGACGTGATGACCTCGGCCGGCATCCCGTTCCGGGGCGGCTATCGTCGTCGCCTGCCGGCCGACCTGCCCGAGGGCGAGGTGTTCTCGGCCTGCGGGGCGGCGACGCTGATCGATCGCGACCTGTTCCTGCGGCTGGGCGGCTTCGACGAGCGGTTCTTCTGCTATTGCGAGGACGTCGACCTGGGCTATCGCCTGCGGCTGGCCGGCGAGCCGACCCTGCTGCTGCCGGGGGCGGTGGTCGAGCACGTGGGTTCGGCCAGCACCGGGGTGCGCTCGGACTTCGCCATCTTCCACGGCTCGCGCAATCGCGTGTGGACCTTCATCAAGAACACCCCGCCGCTCCTGCTGTGGCTGACCGCGCCCCTGCACGTGGCGGTGACGGCCGGCCTGCTGCTGCTGCACTGGCGACGGGGCGACGCCGCGCCGGTGGTGCGCGGGATCCGGGCGGCCTTTCGGCGCCAGGCGCTGGATCCGATCCTGGCCTCGCGGCGCGCGCTGCAGGCGGGGCGCAGGGCCGGCTCCTGGGACATCCTGCGGGCCATGGCGATCGACCCGGTGGCGTTCTTCGGCCGGCGGATCGTCATCCGCCGCCACCGCTCCGCGGCCGTCACGCCTGGGAAAGATCCTCGACCAGCCGGCGCATGAAGGCCGCGCCGCGCTCCATCTGGCTGACCTCGACATACTCGTCGGGCTGGTGGGCCTGGTCGATCGAGCCGGGGCCGCAGATCACGGTCGAGAAGCCCGCGCCCTGGAACTGGCCGGCCTCGGCGGCGTAGGGCACGACGCGCGGCGGGCCGTTGTCGCCGGCGATGCGGCGGGCGAAGGTCTCGGCCGCTCCGTCGACCTCCGGGGCGAAGGCCGGGGTCATCGACCGCGTCTCGACCATGACGCCGCCCTCGGGGGCCCTGGCCTTGATCCCGGCGTCCAGCCGGCCGGCCAGGGCGAAGAAGTCGGCCAGGATCGCCTTGGGCTCCAGGCCGGCGGGGACGCGCAGGTCGAAGATGAACACGCACTCGCGGGCCAGGATGTTGACCGCCGTGCCGCCGTTGACCTGGCCGACGGTCAGGGTCGCGCCCTTGGGGGTGAACGGCGAGGCGGGATCGGCCTCGCGCTCCAGCCGTTCGGACAGTTCGACCAGGTGGTTCATCAGCTTGATGGCGACCATGTTGGCCGAGACGCCCAGATGGGTCAGGCTGGAATGGGCCTCGCGACCGGTGACCGTGACGCGGAAGCTGGCGATGCCCTTGTGGCCACGCACCGCGACCATGTCGGTGGGCTCGCCGACCACCACCAGGGCCGGGCGGGGCAGTTCCCCGGCGATCACCGCGATCATGTCCGGCGCGCCCAGGCAGCCGACCTCCTCGTCGTAGGAGAAGGCCAGGTGGACGGGGCGATCCAGGGTCGCCCTGGCCAGGTCCGGGGCGGCAGCCAGGGCCAGGGCCAGGAAGCCCTTCATGTCGCAGGTCCCGCGGCCATAGAGTCGGCCGTCGCGCTCCGTCAGCAGGAATGGGTCGCTGCTCCAGGGCTGGCCGTCGACCGGCACCACATCGGTATGGCCCGACAGCACGATCCCGCCCGGGGTCGCCGGGCCGATGCTGGCCAGCAGGTTGCTCTTGGTCCCGTCGGCGTTGGGCACCCGCCGCGAGGTGATCCCCAGATCGGACAGATAGGCCGCGACCCATTCGATCAGGACGAGGTTGGACCGGCGCGAGGTGGTGTCGAAGGCCACCAGGGTGGCGAGAATGTCGATGGCGCGGGCGGCCAGGACTTCGGACGAGGCGATTTGCGGGGAACGGACCATGGCCCGACCCTAGCGCGCCGGCCGGCGCGCGCCTACCGGGGCGTGGCCCTGACGGCCCGCTTGGCGTTCTATGCCTGGACGGCAAGCGGAGACCCGCCATGATCGACCTCTACACCTGGACCACGCCCAACGGCCGCAAGATCCCGATCGCCCTGGAGGAGCTGGGGCTGGACTACCGGGTCCACCCGGTCGACATCGGCCAGAACCAGCAGTTCGCGCCCGACTTCCTGCGCCTCTCGCCCAACAACAAGATCCCGGCCATCGTCGATCACGACGCGCCGGAAGGGCCGCAATCGGTGTTCGAGAGCGGGGCGATCCTGGTCTATCTGGCCGAGAAGACCGGCAAGCTGCTGGCGGCTTCGGGCCCGGCGCGGGTGGCCGCGCTGGAGTGGACGTTCTGGCAGGTCAGCGGGCTGGGGCCGATGACTGGCCAACTGGGCTATTTCGCCCTGCGCGCGCCCGAGCCCGTCGAGCTGGCCATCGACCGCTTCGCCGACGAGGTGCGCCGGTTGCTGGGGGTGATGGAGGGGCGGCTGGAAAAGGTCCGCTACCTGGCCGGCGACGACTATTCGATCGCCGACATCGCCAGCTACGCCTGGACCCTGGCGGCGCTGGAGACGCTGGAGAAGGTCCAGCCGGACCGGCCGCCCCTGCCGGCGGTGCGGGCCTGGCTGGAACGGGTCGGCGAGCGCGCGGCCGTACGGCGCGGCATGGCCGTGCCGAAGGTGTAGAGGATCTAGGCCGCCGGGCGTTGCTTGGGGGCCTGGATCTTCGAGGGCAGGACGTCGATCAGCTCGATGCGGAAGATCATCACGCTGTTGCCGGGGATCGGGCCCTTGTCTTCGGCCCCATAGCCCAGTTCCGGCGGGACATAGAGCGTCCATTCGTCGCCCGGCCGCATCATGACCAGGGCCTCCTTCCAGGCCGGCACCAGGCCCTGCAGCGGGAACGAGGCGGGCGTGCCGCGCTCGTAGGAGCTGTCGAACACCGTGCCGTCGACCAGCTTGCCCTCGTAGTTGACCTTGACCTCGTCGGTGGGCGCGGGCTTGGCCCCGCTGGCGGGGCCCGAACGGACGACCTTGTACTGCAGGCCGTCGGCCAGGGTGACGACGCCGGGCTGCTTGGCGTTCTGGGCCAGGAACGCCTGGGCGGCGGCCAGGCTTTCCTGCTGCTTCTTGCTGGGGCCGCAAGCGGACAGGGTCAGGGTCGCGGCGAGGGCGGCGAGGAGGGCGAAACCGAGAGGGCGGACCATAGAACGACGGGCTCCGACAGACATTCGTCCGTGCTAGACCAATTCGCGCGCGGCCGCGCGCCGATTTTCGGCAGTCCAGGGTTTGGCCCGGGTTTGGCGCGGACAGTCACAGAACAGTGGTGGCGCCCGATCGCGGCGCACCCTAGAAACCGTGCCATCAGTGACCGCTCACGAGGCCTTCATGAAACCCGTCCGCAAAGCCGTCCTTCCCGTCGCGGGCTTCGGCACCCGGGTCCTGCCCGGCACCAAGACCACCCCGAAAGAACTGCTCAACGTCGTCGACAGGCCGATCCTGTCGTACATCGTCGAGGAAGGCCGCGCCGCGGGCATCGAGCATTTCGTCTTCGTGACGGGGCGCAACAAGGGCGCGATCGAGGACTATTTCGACCACCAGGTCGAGCTGGAGGCCGCCCTGGCCGCCAAGGGCAAGACCGCCATCCTCGAAGAGCTGCTGGGCGAGCTGCCCCGGCCGGGCGAGATGAGCTTCGTGCGCCAGATGGCCCCGCTGGGCCTGGGCCACGCGGTGTGGTGCGCCCGCGACATCGTCGGCGACGAGCCGTTCGCGGTGATGCTGCCCGACATGGTGATGTCGGCCTCCAAGCCCGCCCTGGCCCAGGCCATCGAGGCCTATGACCAGAAGGGCGGCAACATCGTCGTGGTCGAGCCGGCGCCCGAGGGCATGGCCCACCAGTACGGCATCGTGGCGCTGGACGGCCAGGACGGTCGCCTCAACCGCATGACCGGCATGGTCGAGAAGCCGCCGAAGGGGACCGAGCCCTCGAACCTGTTCATCTCGGGCCGCTACATCCTGCAGCCGGAAATCTTCGACCTGCTGGAAAAGCAGGGCAAGGGCGCCGGCGGCGAGATCCAGCTGACCGACTCGATGCTGACCCTGCTGGAAAGCCAGGACTTCCACGCCCTGGAATACGAGGGCGAGACCTACGACTGCGGCGACAAGATCGGCCTGCTGCGGGCCAATGTCGCCCTGGCCCTGAAGCGGCCGGACCTGGCCGATGCGGCGCGCGAGATGATCAAGGGCCTGCTGTAGTCGAGACGGGACGGGGACAGGCGCATGCGCCTGTCCCCGTCAGTGTCGTCACACCGCGCGCGGCGGGTAGCCCTTCTCGCGCAGGGCGTTCATGACCTCCTGGGTGTGCTGGGCGTCGCGGGTCTCGATGGTGATGTCGAACTCCGCGCCCTTGGCCGGCACGTCCAGGGCCAGGCGGTTGTGGTTCACCTCGATGATGTTGGCGCCCATCGTGCCGATGACATTGGCCACGGTGGACAGCAGGCCCGGGCGGTCGTCGCCGACGATGCGCAAGGACACCAGGCGCTGGGCGCGGACCAGCTCGCGGGTCAGGACCGAGGCCAGCAGGCGGGTGTCGATGTTGCCGCCGCACAGGATCAGGCCGCACTTCTTGCCGCGGAACCGTTCGGGATAGGCCAGCAAGGCCGCCAGGGAGGCCGCGCCGGCGCCCTCGGCGATGGTCTTCTCGACATTGCAGTAGAGCGCCACGGCCTGCTCGATATGCGGCTCTTCCAGCAGCAGCACGTCGTCGATCAGCGGCCGGGCGACGCCGTAGGTCAGGTCGCCGACCTGCTTGACCGCCACGCCCTCGGCGATGGTCTGGCCGCCGCAGTGGGCGGCGACGCCGCGCATCTTGGCGGTGAACGAGGGATACATGGCCGGCTCGCAGCCGATGATGTGGATGTCGGGCTTGACCGCCTTGGCCGCGGTGGCCACGCCGCTGATCAGTCCGCCGCCGCCGATCGGCACGGGTAGGACCTCCAGGTCCGGCGCGTCCTCCAGCATCTCCAGGGCGATCGTGCCCTGGCCGGCCATGATGTCGTAGTCGTCGAACGGGTGGACGAAGGTCAGGTCCTGCTCGGCCTGCAGCTTGCGGGCGTGGGCGGAGGCGTCGTCATAGGTCTCGCCCTCGATGACCACCGTGGCGCCGAAGTCGCGGGTGTGCTGGACCTTGATGAACGGGGTGGTCTTGGGCATGACGATGGTCACCGGCACGCCCAGGCGGGCGCCGTGATAGGCCAGCCCCTGGGCGTGGTTGCCGGCGCTGGCGGCGATGACGCCGCGAGCCTTCTCGGTGTTCGACAGCAGCATCAGCTTGTTCAGCGCGCCGCGCTCCTTGTAGGCGGCGGTGAACTGCAGGTTCTCGAACTTCACCCACACCTCGGCGCCGGTGATCTTCGACAAGGTCCGGGAATAGCGGCAGGGCGTCCGCTCGATCTGGCCGGCGAGGCGCGCGGCGGCGGCGCGGATGGTGGTGATGTCGAGGAGCTGGCTCATGCGCTGGCCGCCACCGCCACGGCCTCTGCCGTGATGCCGAATTCCTTGTACAGGCGCTCGTACGGCGCCGAGGCGCCGAAGCCTGTCATGCCGACGAACTTGCCGTCCACGCCGATGAAGCGATCCCAGCCCATGCGGACGGCGGCCTCGACGGCGACCCGGACCGGCGCGTCGCCGATGACCGAGGCCTTGTAGGCCGCCGACTGGGCTTCGAAGAGCTCCCAGCACGGGGTTGAGACCACGCGGGTCGGCTTGCCCTGGCCCTGCAGGATGTCGCGGGCCGCCACGGCGACCGAGACTTCCGTGCCCGAGGCGAAGATCGTCACCGCCGCCGCGCCGCCCTCGGCGGCCAGCAGCTCGTAGGCGCCCTTGGCCGACAGGTTCTCGGCGGCGGTGTCGCGCACGCCTGGGACCTTCTGGCGCGACAGGCACATCACCGACGGAGTGGCGGCCTGCTGCAGGGCGATCTTCCAGCACTCGGCGGTCTCGACCGCGTCGGCCGGCCGGAAGACCAGCAGGTTCGGGATGGCGCGCAGGGACGCCACGTGCTCGACCGGCTGGTGGGTGGGGCCGTCCTCGCCCAGGCCGATGGAGTCGTGGGTCATCACGTGGATCACCTTGGCCCCCATCAGGGCGCCCAGGCGGATGGCCGGGCGGCTGTAGTCGGCGAAGGCCAGGAAGGTCCCCGAATAGGGGATGACGCCGCCGTGCAGGGCCATGCCGTTCATGGCCGCGGCCATGCCGAACTCGCGCACGCCGTAGTGCACGTAGCGGCCGGCGTAGTCGGGCGCGTCGAACGGCTTCATGCCCTTGACGAAGGTGTTGTTCGAGCCGGTCAGGTCGGCCGAGCCGCCGACCATGTCGATGACCGTCGGGATCAGCTGGTCCAGGGCGGCGCCGGAATGGACGCGGGTGGCGTTGCCGGGCTTGGTGCGCGCCGCTTCGGCGATATGGGCGTCCAGCGCCTTGAAGGCGTCGGCCGGCAGTTCGCCCTTGACGGCGCGGGCGAAGTCGCTGGCCAGGGGCGAGGCGGCGACGGCGGCCTCCCAGGCCTTGCGCACCCGGGCGCCGCGACGGCCGACGGCCTTCCAGGCCTTGGCGATGTCGTCGGGCACGGTGAACGGCGCGGCGTCCCAGCCCATGGCCAGGCGCGCGTCGCGGATCTGGTCGTCGAACAGGGTGTAGCCGTGGCTGTGGGGGTCGCCTTCCTTGGGACCGGCGCCCTTGGAGATCAGGGTCTTGCAGGCGATCAGGGTCGGCTTGTCCTGCTTGGTCGCCCAGCGCAGGGCGGCGGCGATCTTGCCGTGGTCGTGGCCGTCGACGGCCTTGACCGCCCAGCCGGCGGCCTTGAAGCGGGCCAACTGGTCGCCGGTCTCGGCGATGGTGGCTTCGCCGTCGATGGTGGTGTTGTTGTCGTCGAACAGCACCGTCAGCTTGTTGAGCTTCAGGCGGCCGGCGATGCTGATGGCCTCGTGGCTGACGCCCTCCATCAGGCAGCCGTCGCCGGCGATCACCCAGGTGCGGTGGTCGACGACGTCCTTGCCGAAGCGGGCGGCCAGATGCGCTTCCGCCATCGCCATGCCGACGGCGGTGGCCAGGCCCTGGCCCAGCGGACCGGTGGTGGTCTCCACGCCCGGGGTGTGGTGCACCTCGGGGTGGCCCGGGGTCAGCGAACCCCACTGACGGAAGTTCTCGATCTCCTTCATCGTCACGGCCTTGAAGCCGGTCAGGTGAAGCAGGGAATAGAGCAGCATCGAGCCGTGGCCGGCCGACAGCACGAAGCGGTCGCGGTCGGCCCAGTCGGGCTTGCTGGCGTCGAACTTCAGGAACTTGCCCCACAGCACCGTGGCGACGTCGGCCATGCCCATCGGCATGCCCTGGTGGCCGGACTTGGCCTTGTGGACGGCGTCCATGGAAAGGACGCGGATCGCGTCGGCCATCTTGACGGGCGAAACGGGCATGGGGCTTCCGGCTTGTTCTTGATTTGGCGGGGCTGCGCGAGGCGCGAGTCGCACGATGACCCCCCGGGGTCAACCCGCGAGCCCGCCCGCGAGACCTACCGGCCCCCTCGCGTGGGCGCTATGCAACAACGTCCGCAGGCGTTATAGCTGGGGACTGACTTATGCTCATTTTTAGCATAACCTCGAAAGGCCGGGTCGCTTGAGTTCTCCCTCGTTCTTCTCGCCCTACCGCCATGGCTTCGTCCGGGTGGCCACCGCGGTTCCCAAGGTCAGGCTGGCCGATCCCGCCGCCAACGCCCAGAGCGCCCTGGCCCTGGCGCGCCAGGCCCACGACGCCGGCGTGGCGGTGCTGGTGCTGCCCGAGCTGGGCCTGACCGGCTACACGATCGACGACCTGCTGCAACAGGACGCCCTGCTCGACGCCGTCGAGGCGGCGATCGCCACCCTGGCCCGGGAGAGCGCGTCGCTCTCGCCGCTGGTCGTGGTGGGCGCGCCGCTGCGCGACAACGGCCGGCTCTACAACACCGCCGTCGCCATCCAGGGCGGCCGGGTGCGGGCGGTGATCCCCAAGAGCTTCCTGCCCAACTATCGCGAGTTCTACGAACGCCGCTGGTTCACGCCGGGCGCGGGCGTGGTCGGCCGCACCCTGGACCTGGCCGGCCAGGCCGTGCCGTTCGGGACCGACATCCTGCTGCGCAACGCCCCGAGCTCCGGGGGAGACGTCGCCTTCACCGTCGGGGTCGAGATCTGCGAGGACGTCTGGACCCCCGCGCCGCCCAGCACCGCCCAGGCCATGGCCGGGGCCGAGATCCTGCTGAACCTGTCGGCCAGCAACATCACCATCGGCAAGTCCGAGACCCGCCGCCTGCTGTGCGCCAGCCAGTCGGCGCGGGCCGTGGCGGCCTATGTCTATTCGGCGGCGGGCGCGGGCGAGAGCTCGACCGACCTGGCGTGGGACGGCCATGTCGACATCCACGAGATGGGGACCCTGCTGGCCCAGAGCCCGCGGTTCTCGACCGGACCGGTGATGGCCATGGCCGACGTCGATGTCCAGCGGCTGCGCCAGGAGCGGATGCGGGTGGGCAGCTACGGCGACTCCATGGCCCTGAACCCGCCCGCCGCGCCGTTCCGGATCGTCGGCCTGGACTTCGTCCCGCCGGCCGGCGACCTGGCCCTGGAGCGGCCGATCGAACGCTTCCCGTTCACCCCGTCCGACCCGGCCAAGCTGGCCGAGAACTGCTACGAGGCCTACAACATCCAGGTCCAGGGCCTGGCCCGCCGGGTCGAGGCCACCGGATCCCAGAGCCTGGTGATCGGGGTCTCCGGCGGCCTGGACTCGACCCACGCCCTGATCGTCGCCGCCAAGGCCATGGACCAGCTGGGCCGGCCGCGCTCGGACATCCGCGCCTACACCCTGCCGGGCTTCGCCACCTCGGAAGGCACCAAGTCGAACGCCTGGAAGCTGATGAGGGCCATGGGCGTCACGGCCGAGGAGCTCGACATCCGCCCGGCGGCTCAGCAGATGCTGGCCGATCTGGGCCACCCCTTCGCCAAGGGCGAGCCGGTCTATGACGTGACCTTCGAGAACGTCCAGGCGGGCCTGCGCACCGACTACCTGTTCCGCCTGGCCAACCATCACCGCGGCATGGTGGTGGGCACCGGCGACCTGTCGGAACTGGCCCTGGGCTGGTGCACCTACGGGGTCGGCGACCAGATGAGCCACTACAATCCCAATTCCGGCGTGCCCAAGACCCTGATCCAGCACCTGATCCGCTTCGTGGCGGCCTCGGGCGACGTCGATGCGGCGACCAGCGACCTCCTGGAGGACATCCTGGCCACCGAGATCTCGCCGGAGCTGGTGCCGGGCGAGGAGGTCCAGGCCACCGAGAGCTTCGTGGGGCCCTACGCCCTGCAGGACTTCAATCTCTACTACCTGACCCGCTACGGCATGGCGCCCTCGAAGATCGCCTTCCTGGCCTGGACCGCCTGGCGTGACGCGGCCGCCGGGGCGTGGCCGGTCGGTATTCCCGAGAGCGCCAAGCGCGCCTACGACCTGGCCGAGATCAAGCGGTGGCTGGAGCTGTTCCTGAAGCGGTTCTTCGCCAACCAGTTCAAGCGCTCGGCCATGCCCAACGGGCCGAAGATCTCGTCGGGCGGGGCGCTGTCGCCGCGCGGCGACTGGCGGATGCCGTCGGACGCGACGGCCGACGTCTGGCTGGCCGAGCTGCGGGCGGGAACCCCGGCCTGAGCCGCGGGGGCGGTCCCGTGTTCCGGTCGGGTTGCGGCGTGCTAGGAAGGCGCATGACGAAGCTCGACGACGCGCCCTCGGGGAAGATTCCGTGACCGCCATCTTTCCCGTCATCCTGTGCGGCGGCGCGGGCACGCGCCTGTGGCCGGCGTCCCGTCCCGACCGCCCCAAGCAGTTCCTGAAGCTGCTGGGCGCCCATTCGAGCTTCCAGGAAACCCTGCTGCGGGTGAGCGACCTGGCCCAGGACCGCGACGTCATCGTCGTCACCGGGGCGGGCATGGTCGAGATGGTCCGCGACCAGGCCCGCGAGATCGGCGCCGCGATCACGGTGCTGGTCGAGCCCCAGGCCCGCAATTCCGCCCCGGCCGTCGCCGCCGCCGCCGTCCTGGTCGAGCGCCTGGATCCTAGCGGGGTGATGCTGATGCTGGCGGCCGATCACCATGTCGGCGAGCCCGAGGCGTTCCGCGAGGCCGCGCGGGTGGCGGCCGACGCGGCCGGCCAGGGCCTGATCGTCACGTTCGGCGTGCGGCCCACCGGCCCGGCCACGGGCTTCGGCTACATCCGTCCGGGCGAGCCGGCCGACCGGGGCGTGTTCCGGGTCGCCGCCTTCGTCGAGAAGCCCGACCTAGAGACCGCCCGCCGCTACGTCGCCGAGGGCTATCTGTGGAACAGCGGCAACTTCGCCTTCCAGGCCGCGACCCTGCTGGGCGAGCTCCGCAGGTTCGAGCCGACCGTGGTCGAGGGCGCCCGGGCGGCGTTCGCCGACGCGGTGGTCGAGCCCGGTCTGGTGCGGCTGGACGCGACGGGGTTCGCCCGCGCCGCCAGCATCTCGATCGACTACGCGGTGATGGAGCGCACCGACAAGGCCGCCGTCGTGCCGGCCGCTTTCGACTGGTCGGACCTGGGCGCCTGGGACGCGATCTGGGGCGCCTCGCCGCAGGACGGCGCCGGCAACGCGGCCCAGGGCGACGTGACCCTGGTCGACACCACCGGCGTCCTGGCCCGCTCGACCGGCCCCTTCGTCGGCGCGATCGGGGTCAGCGACCTGATGATCGTCGCCGAACCCGACGCCGTCCTGGTCTGCCGCCGCGACGACGCCCAGGCGGTCAAGGCGCTGGTCGACGGGCTCAAGGCCAAGGGCCGCGACCTGGCCGAGCGTCACTCGACGGTCAGCGGCGGCGGGGTCGAGCGCCGGTCGGTGACCTATACCGACCAGGCCGGGGTCGAGCTCTGGCGATTCGAGGCGGGCGCGGCGGCGACGCTGCCGGCCGCCAGCATCCAGGTCCTGTCCGGCGAGGTGACGCTGGACGGCCGCGCCGCAACGGCGGGCGACCGTCTCGAGCTCGCGAGCCCGACCGCCGCCGCCGCCGGCCCGGCGTCGGTCCTGTTGGTCACGATCTGGCGCTGACCGCCCGGTCCAGCTCCAGGATCGCGCAGACGATGTGGTAGAACGAGCTGGCCGGCGCGGCTTCGTCGACGAAGGTCCCGTCGGCCTGGAGCTTGTCGCGCCACAGGCCCTTCACCGGCACGTCGAAATACTTGAGCAGCCCGTCGGCGCCCTCGGCGGCGGTGGTCCACCAGCGGTCGTCGCCGGTGGACAGGGCGGCCAGCACCCCGGCCTTGATCCGCTCGGTCTGGGCCCATAGCCGCGCCACGTCGTCGTGCACGCTCATGTCGTCCAGCAGCGAGAAGATCGCCACGCCGCGGGCCGGATCGACGCCGGGGCCGTCGCCGATGGCGATCAGGCGCAGGGCGGCGGCCACGGCGTCGTCGCGTCCCGCCAGCTTGCCCCAGCGCAGCAGCAGCCAGGCCCATTCGAACTGGTGGCCCGGCTCGACGATCCGGCCCTGGACGCCGGGGGCGGGGTTCCAGTCGCCGTCGTAGTATTCGCGCAGGCCGCCGCTCTTCGGATCGATGAACCTGGCCAGGGCCAGCTCGGCGATCTCGTCGGCCATGGCCCGCCATTGGGCGTCGCCGCCGGCCTCCACCCAGGCCAGGCTGGCCTCGAACAGGTGCATGTGCGGGTTGGACAGCAGGGGCAGGGTGCGCGGGCTGCTCTCCTCGAAGCCGGCCACGGGGTGCTTGAGCTCGGCGTAGAGGGCCTGGCGCAGGTCGACCGCCAGGGCCGGCAGGTCGGCGCGCTCGGGCAGCACCGAACTGGCCATGGCCAGGCCGAACAGGCCGAAGGCCTGGTCGTAGAGGTCGACCTTGTCGTCCAGGGGGGAGCCGTCGCTGGCCACCAGGGTGCGCATGAAGCCGTCCGGGCGGCGGTATTTGCCCAGATAGAAGTCCAGCCCGTGCTCCAGGGCCCGCTTCCACGGGCCGTCCCAGCCCAGCAGGCCGGCCACGGCGTAGGAATAGATCTGGCGCGGCTGGACCCGGGCCCGGCGCGGGGCCTCGACCGGCGTCCCGTCCAGGGCGATCTTCTCGAAGAACCCGCCCTGGACCTTGTCGGCGCCGACCTCCCACCAGACCGGGAAGGCGTGCTCCAGGGCCCAGGCCTTGAGCTCGTCGCGCAGGCGGACGAGGCGGGCGAAGTCGTCGGTCATCGGTGATCCTTGGGCGGCCCTGGGGCGGAGATCGTAGGCTGGGGCCGTTCTAGGCCGTCGCGCCCGGGTTCGCCAACCCCGGGCGCCTTGCCCGTCTTGTGGCGTCGCCGGCCCTGGCGTAAGGCGGGACCATGTCCGGAAAAGCGCCGCTGAAAGCCGTCTTCTTCGATCGCGACGGGGTGCTGAACCTCGACCACGGCTATGTCTGCGAGCCCGAGCGGCTGGACTGGGTCGACGGCGCGCGCCAGGCGGTGGCGGCGCTGAACGCGGCCGGCGTGAAGGTGCTGGTCGTCACCAACCAGTCGGGCGTGGCGCGGGGCTATTTCACCGAGGCCCAGGTCGACCTCTTTCACGACGCCCTGCAGGCCGGACTGGCCGAGGCGGGCGGCCGGATCGACGCCTTCTATGTCGCGCCCCATCACGAGGACGCCGTCGACGCGCGCTATCGCCATCCCGACCATCCCGACCGCAAGCCCAATCCCGGCATGATCCTGCGCGGCCTGGCCGACTGGTCGCTGGCGCCTGAGGAGGCCGTGCTGGTCGGCGACAAGGGTTCGGACGTCGAGGCTGCCCGCCGGGCGGGGGTCGAGGGCCTGCGGTTCCGCGGCGGCGACCTGCTGGCCTTCCTGCGCGAAAGCCTGGGTGACCGGTTCCCGCCGAACCCGTCCTAGGGACTTTCCCCGCTTGGCGCGGAGGGCCTGGGCGGATAAACGAGCCTGAAACCCCCAAAACAAAGCGCAGACCCATGCAGATCTTCCTCGACAGCACCGACACCAAGGTCATCGCCGACCTGGCCGCCACCGGCCTGGTGGACGGGGTGACCACCAACCCGACCCTGATCGCCAAGGCGGGCCGTCCGATGCTCGAGGTGATCGCCGAGATCTGCGACCTGGTGCCGGGCCCGATCAGCGCCGAGGTCGCCGCCACCACCGCCGACGCCATGATCGCCGAGGGCAAGAAGCTGGCCGGCATCGCCCCCAACGTGGTCGTGAAGATCCCGCTGACCCGCGACGGCCTGATCGCCTGCGCCGCCTTCGCCGGCGAGGGCATCTCGACCAACGTCACCCTGTGCTTCTCGCCGACGCAGGCCCTGCTGGCCGCCAAGGCCGGCGCGACCTTCGTCTCGCCGTTCATCGGCCGCCTGGACGACTACGGCTTCGACGGCATGGACCTGATCCGCGACATCCGCGCCATCTACGACAACTACGGCTACGAGACCGAGATCCTGGCCGCCTCGGTGCGCAACGTCGCCCACGTCAAGGACGCGGCCATCGTCGGCGCCGACGTGGTGACCATCCCGCCGGCTGTGTTCGGCGACCTGTTCAAGCACCCGCTGACCGACAAGGGCCTGGAGCAGTTCCTGAAGGACTGGGCCGGCACGGGCCAATCCATCCTGTAACGGCGATCCTCCAGGCGGTTCCGACCGCCTCCGACCCCTCGAGCGGCCCCGGAGCGATCCGGGGCCGTTTTATTTTTGCGCCTGCGAAGGTTGTTCGCATTTGCGAGTTCATGCGTTAGACTCCCAGTAACCGCTTTCGGGAGCGCGCCATGAACGCCGCCGACCTCGCCGTCGAGATCTGCATCGCCTCCGCCGAGGAGGCCCTGCGCTTCTCGGGATTCGTCCGGGATTTCCTGGCCCGCAACGGCTTCCCCTTCGTGATGATCCACGACGCCCCGGACCTGTCGGGCGAGCGCCGCAAGGTGGTGTTCGAGGACGCCGTGGTGGGCCGCAAGTTCGCCCGCGAATGGCGGATGGATCGGCTCGGCGCCTGCGGAGCCTGAGTCTTTAGCCTCACGATGTGAGGCGTCTAAAAGGCTCAGATCAAGCATCTAAAGCGTGGCGGGCGCCGAAACCGCTCACACTTTCGGCTGCCACGCTCTAGGCCCGGCAAGGGGTTGCGGCCAAGCTCGCGTAACGCTGTTTGCGCTTTCACAAAACCGGCCTAGATAGGGAGATCATTTCTCTCTGCCGCCGAGTTGCGCCATGAACGACCCCAAATCCGCCCTTCCTCCGGTCGTCGGTTCCGCGCTCGATCTGATCGGCCGCACGCCGATGATCGAGGTCCGCAACCTCGACACCGGCCCCTGCCGGCTGTTCCTGAAGCTCGAGAACCAGAACCCCGGCGGCTCGATCAAGGACCGCGTGGCCCGCTCGATGATCGAGGCGGCGGAAGCGGACGGCAGCCTCAGGCCGGGCGGGACGATCATCGAGGCGACGGCCGGCAACACGGGCCTGGGCCTGGCCCAGGTGGCGACCCTGAAGGGCTACAAGCTGATCCTGGTGGTGCCCGACAAGATGGCGCGGGAGAAGATCCTGCACCTGCGGGCCATGGGCGTGGACGTGCGCCTGACCCGCAGCGACGTCGGCAAGGGCCACCCGGACTACTACCAGGACATGGCCCAGACCCTGGCCCAGTCGATCCCCGGCGCGATCTACGTCAACCAGTTCGAGAACCCGGCCAACCCGAAGGCCCACGAGACCACGACCGCGCCCGAGATCTTCGAGCAGATGGACGGCGACGTCGACGCGGTGGTGGTGGGCGTCGGCTCCGGCGGCACCCTGACGGGCATCGGCCGCTTCATGGCCCAGCACTCGCCCAAGACGCGGATGGTGCTGGCCGACCCGGTCGGCTCGATCCTCTGCGAATACGTGGCCACCGGCAGCTACGGCGAGGCCGGCTCGTGGATCGTCGAGGGCATCGGCGAGGACTTCATCCCGGCCGTGGCCGAGATGAGCTTCGTCAAGCACGCCTATTCGATCAGCGACCGCGAGAGCGTCGACACCGCCCGCCTGCTGCTGCGCAAGGAGGGCGTGCTGGCCGGCTCGTCCTCGGGCACCCTGCTGGCGGCGGCCCTGCGCTACTGCCGCGAGCAGACCGAGCCGAAGCGGGTGGTCACCCTGGTCTGCGACACCGGGGCCAAGTACCTGACCAAGATGTTCAACGACCTGTGGCTGGCGGCCCACGGCTTCGACCAGCGCGAGCTGCATGGCGACCTGCGCGACCTGATCGCCAAGCGCTACGCCGACGGCGGGGTGATCGCCATCGGGCCGGACGACACCCTGCTGACCGCTTACAACCGCATGCGCAGCAGCGACATCAGCCAGCTGCCGGTGGTGGACCACGGCAAGCTGGTCGGCATCCTGGACGAGAGCGACATCCTGGCCGCCGTCGAGGGCGCGGACGACGATCGGGGCCCCAAGTTCAAGACCCTGGTCGGCAAGGCGATGACCAAGGCGGTCAACACGCTGCAATCCACCCAGGGCGTCGACGCCTTGCCGGAAGTGTTCGATCGCGACGAGGTGGCCCTGGTCTGCGACGGCGACGAGTTCGTGGGCGTGATCACCCGCGTCGACCTGATCAACCACCTGCGCATGAGCGCCTGATGGACCTTGGGGCGCGCTCGGGGCGCCGCCTGTCAGATCGCGACGTCGAGGCGCTGGTCGAACAGCGTCTTGGCGCGGGCGTAGACCGCCTCGTCAAGGCCGAGAAGCGGGCGCATCACTTCGCGGATGCGCGGATCGGTGTGGTCGAGCGCTCGGGCGGACGAGGCGGTGTTCGAGCGCGGCGCGAGGGCGGTCGGTCGGCCCAGAAGCGCGGCCAGGCGTCCGACCGTGGTGTCCAGCGCCTCGCTGATGCCGATCAGGTCCAGCGACTCCAGGCGTTCCAGGGCGAGGTCGAGCGCGCCGTCCGGCAGGTCCTCGTACGGCGAGGCGACGGTCGATTCCAGGTCGCAGACCAGGAAGCGGGTCTGGCAGTTCTCGTAGGCGGCGCGTCCCCAGGCCGGGAGCTTGGCGAACAGGCGCTCCAAATCGTCCGGTCGCTGAAAATCCAGCTGCCCGATGGCCCTGACGATCGCCTTCAGATCGTCGCCAAGGTGGTTGAAGGCCGCTTCATACTCGGTCTGGTTGTAGCGATCCATGTATCGGATATGGGACGCCAGGCGAGCATAGGGGTCCCGGAAAACCGAAACCAAAGAATACTCCGAAATATACGGAAGGCGCCGGATTTCGTCGAAGAAGATATGTCCCGATATGAATTGCTTGCCGGACAACTCCATTCGGTCGTTCGGCGACAGGCCTTCGATATAGTTCGCACGGCTGTATTCTGGAAACCAGGGCTTCAGGGTGTCCACGAAGCTGGTTCCAGCGGTCTTTGGAATATGAAGGAAGAAAAGGTTTGTGCGAAACTCAACAGGCATTGAAACCACGGCCTTACTCAATAATCTATCCAAGGTGGTATCTGACACAGCGCCTTGGCGCGCTCAACAGCATCCGGAAGCTTTTTGAGCCCCGAGATCCCGCGCCTTTGCGCCGCGGCGGTCGCTTCCCGCACCGGAAATTCGCTACAAACCGTCCTAGCCCTCCAGTGAGAGTCGCCCCATGACCGACGTTCCCGGCAAGAACCGCCTGGCCTTCGCCACCCGCACGATCCACGGCGGCCAGTTCCCCGATCCGACGACCGGGGCGGTGATGGTCCCGATCTACGCGACCTCGACCTACGTCCAGTCCAGCCCGGGCGAGCACAAGGGCTTCGAGTACAGCCGCAGCCACAACCCGACCCGCTTCGCCTTCGAGCGCTGCATCGCCGACCTGGAGAGCGGCGCGGCCGGCTTCGCCTTCGCCTCGGGCCTGGCGGCGGCCTCGACGATCCTGGAGATCCTGGACAGCGGCGCGCACGTGATCGCCAGCGACGACCTCTACGGCGGCTCGTTCCGGCTGTTCGACAAGGTGCGCAAGCGCTCGGCGGGCCTGACGTTCAGCTTCGTCGACATGGGCGACCTGGCCGCGATCGAGGCCGCGATCACGCCGGCCACGAAGATGATCTGGGTCGAGACGCCCACCAACCCGATGCTGCGCCTGGCGGACCTCTCCGGCATCGCGGCCCTGGCCAAGAAGCACGGCCTGATCACCGTGGCCGACAACACCTTCGCCAGCCCGTTCGTCCAGCGGCCGCTGGAGCTGGGCTTCGACATCGTCATGCACTCGGCCACCAAGTACCTGAACGGCCACTCCGACGTGGTGGCCGGGGTGGCGGTGGTGGGCGACAACGCCGAGATCGCCGAGAAGCTGAAGTTCCTGCAGAACGCCGTCGGGGCGGTGCTGGGGCCGTTCGACAGCTTCCTGGCCCTGCGCGGCGTCAAGACCCTGGCCCTACGCATGCAGCGGGCCTGCGACAGCGCCCTGACCATCGCCCGGTGGCTGTCGACCCGCAAGGACGTCGCCCGGGTGATCTATCCCGGCCTGCCCAGCCATCCCCAGCATGAGCTGGCCCGGCGCCAGATGCTGGGCGGTTTCGGCGGGATCATCTCGGTCGAGCTCAAGGGCGACGTGAACGCCGCCCGGCGGATGCTGGAGCGCACGCGCTTGTTCACGCTGGCGGAAAGCCTGGGCGGGGTCGAGAGCCTGATCGAGCATCCGGCCATCATGACCCACGCCTCGATCCCGGCCGATCAGCGCGCCGCCCTGGGCATCTCCGACACCCTGATCAGGCTGTCGGTGGGGATCGAGGACTGCGAGGACCTGATTGCCGATCTCTCCGAGGCTTTGGCAACCTGAACAGGTGATGCTCCTTGTCGCCGGGCATGGACGGCGACGGGTCCGGCGCCTTAGACGGGCGCGGCGGCGGCAGGACGCGGGCGGGATCCTCGGCCCACAGGTGAGCCGCCAGCATCAGGTCGGTCTTGACCGGGCCGTAGTCCTCCTTGGCGGTCCAGACGCGGATGGCGGCCTGGGCGAAGGCTTCGCTGAGGTCGACCACCTCGATCATCGGCGCGGGCTCCTTGCGCACCCGCGCGTCGCCCTCGGCCCGTTCGCGCATCTTCTGCAGCACCGTCACCAGGTCGGTCTTCAGCGGCACCTTGAACACCACGTCGGCCCGGCGGCTGCGGTGGGTCGAGTAGTTGAGGATGACGTCGCCGAACACCTTGCTGTTGGGGATCATCACCTTGACGTTGTCGGGCGTGGCGATCTCGGTGAACAGCAGGTCCAGTGACTTGACGGTGCCGTTGCGGGTCGAGGTCTCGATCACGTCGCCCACCTTGTAGGGCCGGAACAGCAGGATCATCACCCCGGCGGCCACGTTCGACAGCGCGCCTTGCAAGGCCAGGCCGATGGCCAGCGAGGCCGCGCCCAGCACGGCGATGATCGAGGTGGCCTGGACGCCCAACTGCTGCAGCACGGCCACCAGGCCGACAGCGACGATCGCATAGCGCACCAGGGACGAGACGAAGCTCTCCAGGGTCGGGTCGGGATTGTTGCGGTGCATCCGGCCCAGGGCTCGCCGGGACATCCCCGCCAGCCAGCCGGCCACCCAGAAGGTGACGACCAGGATCAGGGTGGCCACGACCAGGTTCACCGCGAGCTTGCCCAGCCAGTCGAGGAAATGGCCGAACATGGTCTCGTCGGCTTTCACATTGGCGAGGGAGGGCAGGGAGGTGTCGGCGGGGATCAGGCTGGGCTTGGTCTGCATGGGTCCCTCGATGGCGCCCCCGCCCCGACCCGTCAACGCAGACCCGTCAACGAACCATGCCAAGGCGCGTTCCACCGCCGGTATCGCTTCGTCCTTCGGAAACAGTCGGTTACATCAATTGGCTCGAATCCGAGCCGTCCCGCCTCTAAGAGCGCCGCCCATGAGCATGTCCTTCATCGACCTCGCCGCGCAGCAGCGCCGGATCCGCGGGAAAATCGACGCCGCGATCGCCGCGGTCCTCGACAGCGGCGCCTACGTCATGGGCCCGCAGGTCCGCGAGTTCGAGACCAGGCTGGCGGCGTTCGGCCAGGCCAAGCTGGCCCTGTCGTGCGCCAACGGCACCGACGCCATCGCCCTGCCGCTGATGGCCTGGGACGTGGGTCCCGGCGACGCGGTGTTCTGCCCGTCCTTCACCTTCGCGGCCACGCCGGAAGTCGTGCCGTGGGTCGGGGCGACGCCGGTGTTCGTCGACGTGCTGCCCGACACCTTCAACCTGGACCCCGTCAGGCTGGAAGCGGCCATCGCCGGGGTGAAGGCCGATGGCAAGCTGGTCCCCAAGGTGGTGATCGCCGTTGACCTGTTCGGCCAGCCCGCCGACTATCCGGCCCTCAAGGCCATTTGCGACCGCGAGGGCCTGAAGCTGGTCGCCGACAGCGCCCAGGGCTTCGGCTGCACCCTGGACGGCAAGCATCCGCTGCACTGGGCGGACGTGGCCACCACCAGTTTCTTCCCGGCCAAGCCCCTGGGCTGCTACGGCGACGGCGGCGCGGTGCTGACCAACGACCAGGAGCTGTGGGACCTGATGGACAGCTTCCGGGTGCACGGCAAGGCCGTGGCGCCGGACCTGGTTGGCCGCGCCTTCGACCATGACACCAAGTACCTGAATACCCGCATCGGCATGAATTCGCGGCTGGATACGATCCAGGCGGCGATCCTGATCGAGAAGTTGGCCCTCTTCCCTGAAGAGATCGCACTGCGTCAGATCGTGGCCGACCGCTATGCCGAGGGCCTGAAGGGCGCCGTGATCGCCACGCCCAAGGTCATCGACGGCGGCGTGTCGGTCTGGGCGCAGTATGTGATCGAGCACGAGAACCGCGACGGCCTGGCCGCGCACCTGAAGACGCAAGGGATCCCGACGGCGGTCTATTATCCCGTCCCGATGCACGTGCAGGCTCCTTATGCTGGTTTCCCACGCGGCGCCGGCGGCCTGCCGGTGACCGAGGCCAAGGCCGAGACGGTGCTGGCCCTGCCGATGCATCCGTATCTGCCGCAAGCCGATCAGCAGCGCATCATCGACGCCATACGCGCCTTCAACGGCTAAGCCGCGCCCCATTCACGCCTCACCCTGAGGTATTGTGGCTTCAAAGTTGATTCGAAGGTTCAGATGCACGATCCGATAACGTCGTTCGTGGTCGCGGTATTCGGCATGCCCGGCGCCGCGCTGATGATGGCGGCGGCCATCCTGATCTTCGCCGTCGCGCTGATCTTCCAGTCGGGCCATTTCGAATACGTGCCGCTGATGGACGACCTGCGTCGTCGCGCCGACCTGCTGGACGACTTCCGAGGAGACCGCCAGAAGGCGTTCGCCGAAGCCTTCGAGGCGATCGACAAGCGGTTGAGCGGCGTGGCCCACCCTGTGCTCGAACTCGGCTGGGCCCACTATCGCAGCCAGCTGACGCCGACTGAAGACGGGCGTCTGGCGGCCTCCGTCCACGCCGCCGACGCCTTCGACCTGGCCGACACCCCAGCCCGCACGCTGGAATGGTGGGCCAACATCATGGTCGCCATCGGCCTGGTCATCACCTTCATGGGCATTGTCGCGGCCTTGACCGAGGCGACCTCGGCCATGACCGGCGGCGGCGCAGCCATGCAGGGCGCCCTGATCAACCTGCTGACGATCGCCGCCACCAAGTTCTGGACCTCGATCGCCGGGGTCCTGGCTTCGATCATCCTGCGCTTGGCCGCGCGGCGCCGGCGTCACCTCATCGAAGTCCAGGAAGCTCACTTCTTCGCGCTGTTGGACGCTTGCGTCCGCTTTGCGCCGCCGGAAAAGGTAATGCTGGAGCAACTGGCGATGCTGGGCCGTATCGAAGCGGTCCTGGCGGGCAAGGTCGCGGCGCCCGGGGGCGTGGCTTGATGCGACGCAAGCGTGGCCGTACGGTCGATGTCGAAGAGGGTGAAAGCTACTACGTCTCGATGACCGACATGATGGTGGGGGTGATCTTCATCTTCATCATCATGCTCAGCTATTTCGCCTTCGAGTTTCGCTCGACCACCGCCAAGCTGACCACCGCCAAGCATCCGGAGACGGCGGCCCTGCTGCAGACCGCCGCGAACCTCCAGCCCAAGACCGCCGACCTCGAGATCGACTACAAGGCGCAAGTGCTGTGCGTGCCCGAGGCGATCTTGTCGGAGACCGGGCAGGGCGCGGCGGGCGAGCGCCGCTGTTTCGCCTATTCGCCGCCGACCAAGGCCTCGGCCCAGACCGCTTCGGCGGCCGATGCCCAAAAGTTGCTCATGCAGTCGCTGGATGCCGACCTGCGGGACATCCACGTGCCGGTCGCTGGCGATCCATCGAGTGGTGCGCTCAACTTCCGGGCCGATCAGTTGTTCGTCGCGGGTACGGCCACGCTTTCGCCTGACGGCCAGCGGATTGCCGGCGACGTCGCCCAGATCCTGATGCGGCGTCTGCCTTGCTTGGGCTACGGCGTGTCGGCTGGCGCCAACTGCGAATCCGGCGGGCCCAAGTTGGCCGTGGCCAACGTTGTCAGCCAGACCAATTTCGACGTCTCCAGCGCCGAGGGCCAGCGCGCGGCCAGTCTGGCCCTGCAGCGAGCCGCGGTCTTCCACCAAGCCCTGACCGCCGCCCAGCCCGATCTCGCGGCCCTGCGCAACGCGCCAGCCGGTCAAGCGGGTTCGCAACCCCTGCTGCGGATCGCCAGCGTCGGTCAGTCCCAGGAGGGCGCTTCGAAGGTCGGCGATGACCAGACGGTGAGCATTCAGTTCCAAATGGCGCCCTGACGGTCCGCCCGTCAGGGTTCGTTTGGTGGACGGGCCAGCCTGCCCTATATCGCGGCCCACGCGTCTCGCGCCCGCCGGCGCTTCGGCGTTCCGGTCCGTGAAGAAGAGCGCCATGTCGTCCAGTCCCGTCACCGCCCCCGCTCGGCCCCATCCCGGCATGGGCTTTGGCCAGTTCGTCGCCCTGATCGCGGCGATGATGGCCACCAACGCCCTGGCCATCGACTCGATGCTGCCGGCCATGCCGCAGATCGGCGAGGCCCTGAACGTGGCCAGCGCCAACGAGCGCCAGTGGATCCTGACCGCCTACCTGCTGGGCTTCGGCGTGGCCCAGATCGCCTACGGCCCGCTGGCGGACCGCTACGGCCGAAAACCGGTGCTGCTGGCGGGGCTGTCGCTCTACGTGGTCTTCGCCGCCGCCTGCGCCTTCGCCACCTCGTTCGAGATGCTGCTGGTCGCCCGCGCCCTGTGCGGGGTCGGGGCCGCCGCCACCCGGGTGCTGTCGGTGTCGATCGTCCGTGACTGCTACAGCGGCCGGCAGATGGCGCGGGTGATGTCGCTGTCGTTCATCGTCTTCCTGGGCGTGCCGATCATCGCCCCGTCCGTGGGCCAGGCCATCCTGCTGGTCGCGCCCTGGCCCTGGGTGTTCGGGGTCCTGTCGATCTTCGGCCTGGCGGTGATCGCCTGGTCGTGGATTAAGCTGCCTGAGACCCTGCATCCGGAAGACCGCGTGCCCCTGGAGGTCACGCCGGTGCTGGCGGCGTTCAAGGAGTGCCTGACCAACCGGATCGCGGTCGGCTACACCCTGGCCGCCACCCTGGTTCTGGGCGGGCTGTTCGGCTTTCTCAACTCGGCCCAGCAGGTGTTCGTCGACGTCCTCGGGGCGGGGCGGTCGTTCCCCCTGATCTTCGCCGGGATCGCCGGCGGGATCGCGGTCTCGTCGTTGCTCAATTCCCGCATCGTCGGGCGCCTGGGCATGCGGCTGGTCTCGCACGTCGCGCTGTTCGGCTACATCGCCTTCGCGGTGGTTCACGCCCTGGTGGCCCTGAGCGGTCATGAGACCCTGTGGACCTTCTCGCTGCTGCAGGCCGGGATGATGTTCTGCTTCGGCCTGGTGATGTCGAACTTCGGCTCGATCGCCATGGAGCCGCTGGGCCACCTGGCCGGCACGGCGGCCTCGGTGCAGGGCTTTATCACCACCATCGGCGGGGCGCTGTTCGGCTTCTGGATCGGCCAGCTGTTCGACGGCACGACCGTGCCCCTGACCCTGGGCTTCGCGGGGTTCGGCGTCGCGGGCCTGCTGGCCGTGCTGATCACCGAGAAGGGGCGGATGTTCCACGCCGGGACAGGCGTTGCGCCGGCTGAAGGGGCGGGGATCCACTAATCTTTGTCGTTCCGGAAAGCGCGTAGCGCTTGTCCAGGCCGGGGCGGCCGCCCAGTCTTTCTGGATCCCGGAAACCTCCTGGCTTGGGCGCGTGCGAGAAAGTGGACGCCGGCTTTCCGCAAAGGTCGCGATTCCCGTATCGCGCGGCTTGCCTAGAGGCTTTTAGCCTCACATGGAATCATGCGAGGCGTCTAAAAATGGCTCTAAATCAAACATTTAGAGCGTGGCGGCCGAAACCGCTCACACTTTCGGCTGCCACGCTCTAGTGAAAGGTCAGCGAGACCAGCCCGAAACCAAATTCGCGCGAATCGTCCGAACGACCGTCGCACTTGGGCGAAATGCAACGCTCGGTCTCGAAGGTCAGCCACGACGGGCTCTCGTCTTCGAATCCCGGATCCTCGGGAATGTCGAACGTCTGGCGGAAAACTTGGCCGCCGGGACTGACGGCCTGATCCAAGTCAATCTTGCCCAGCGGTCGACCGTTCATGCCTATGACGACGTCGTAGCGGGGGCGCGACTGCATGTAGTGAGGCACGACGGTGATCGTGACTTGTGTCGGCGCTACGCCCGGCTCCAGCCTGAAGCGGGCGGCGCACCGACGGCGTGCAGACCAGACTCCCCAGGGTTCCACTTCATGGAAGCCGCTGAGTCCAAGGGCCCAGGCCTCGGTCACGCTCGCCTCTTGACCTAGGGCGAGCGCCTTCACGCCAAGGGAGAGCCGTTGGAGGGCGTCCAGCAGGTCGGCCCGCTCCCGAAGCCAAGCTGAGTTCTTCAGATTGGGATCCCAGGCTTGGAGGTGCAGGGCCGTCGCCCGGTTCACCTGGCCTGGCTTGGCTCCCGCAAATGTCTCGATCATTCGGCGATACACGGTCACATAGCTGTCGACCCACCTATCCAGGCTGGCCTCTTCGCGCACCCTGCCGCCCAGCACGATGGCGTCTTCTGGGTCGTATCGGTCGATCTCGGCCAGGAGAGTCCCAACGGTGACGGGCCTGGACAGGACGCGAAGCCCAAAGTTTTCCCGTCGCCAGGCCAGGTAGCGGTCGGTGGTGGCCAGTCCGGCCAGGCCGCGCCCATCGCACACGATCACCGGGCGCAGGCAAGCCATGGCCTCCAGGGCGGAGAGGGCGCTGGTGAAGACCAGGTCGTAGTCGTGCAGCAGCGCTTCAGGGGCGTCGACCAGGCGGCCGGCGGCCAGCCCCACGGCGTCGACCACCAGGCCCCGCGCCGCGCAGGCCTGGCGGATCGCCCCCAGATGTCCCTGGTTCTTGGCGAAGGCCAGCGCCCGGCGCGGCTTGGGCGGCAGGGGTGGTCCCGGCTGAAAACGTTCGATATCGACGGCGTTGAGCACGACATGGACCCGGGCCGGGTCAACGCCCTCCTCGACGACCAGTCGATCGCGAAAACCGTCGCTGATTGCAACGAAGGTCTGGATGTTGGGCAGACGAGGCGGGGCGTCGTGCCAGGCGGTGAAATCGTGGCATACAAAGAGCGCCGGGGTCTCGGGGAACCGCGCCGCCGCCACGGCCGTCTGGATGACGTGATGTCCGTGGATCACGTCTGGCGTCTCGCGGATGCTGTCGATATCGTCGGCGACCGGTATCGACGCCGCTCGCAACTCGTCAGCGATGGGCCCCAGGCGGGGCGAGTAGACCATCGGCCTGTGACCGATGCGAAGCAAGGCCAGCGCTAGATCGCGGGTCACGGTCTCAGTGCCCGAACGGCCCGTCAGCGCCAGATTGGTCAGCAGGACCCGCAGCCCTCTCCCTTTGGGCGACGTCATTTTTGGTCTCCGACCGCTCAGCGGCGCTCGGCCGCGGCCAATCGCGAAGCCAACGACGTCACGATAGGCGTCATATGGCTCCAGCGCAGCACCTCGATATACAGCCCGGAGGCGACTCGCATCTCTCCATAGCATTCATAGAGCGGCGGCGCGTCCACCGTGGGCGCGAGTTCCGTCAGCGGCCTGGTGTCGTGCAGGGTTTCGATCTCCAGGATATCGCGCCCAGCGGCGGCTACCAGGCACGACACCTCGTCGGCGATATCGGGATGGCGCGCGATCAACGCCAGCTTGTCGGACACCTGCTTTTCGGTCAGGGCGATGCGTATCCGCTCCATCCCGCGGGGCGCCCGCGCCAACGCGCCCTGGACGACAGGATAGTCCAAGACCTCGACCGGACGCCGCAGTTGCTTACCGGCCTCGGCGGCGGCTACGCGCGCCAGCAGGTGGGTGAGGTCGTGGACCGGGTTGTAGTTCTGCCAAGCGTCGGTCACCACCAGCGAGACGCCGCGCGCGACGAAGGCTTGGCGCAACTCGTCCGCCAGAACCCCGAACGACGAACTGTTCCCGCTCAGAATCCAGTCGTAGAGCACGCGATCGTAGACCGAGCCGAAGGGCTCGACCGGAACCGCGCCAAGCTCCGTCGCCATGTTTCGGCTGGCTTGGATCCGCGCCTCCGAATAGGCCGACCTCGATCCCTTGGCGATGATGAAGAGAAAGGGCTTGGTCACAACGAACCAGTGTGCAAGCCGCAGCTCGTGCCCTGGATGCGCCACGACAAACGCAATCTTCCCGGACGATTGAATTCCCAAATCCCAACCTGTTCGTTCGTAACGGGAAATATCACCCGCCTAACCTATAACGAGATTGGCAGACCGTCCCCAACCTTCTCAATGCCCGAAAAGCTAGATTTATCTGAAATCTACCTTAGTATGCAAAATTGAGAGCATCAATCAATACGAGCCCTTGTTCTGTGCCGTGCGACGTGGATGTCCAAGGGCCACAAAGGGAGGGAATGCCCCATGGAAGTCTCCATCAAGTCCATCGTCATCGCCATTGCGCTAGTCTCCGTACCCATGATGGCCAACGCCCAGGCGACTCGGACCTGGGTGTCAGGCGTGGGCGATGACGCTAATCCGTGCAGCCGAACGGCGCCTTGCAAGACCTTCGCAGGGGCGATTAGCAAGACCGCCGTCGGCGGCGAGATCAACGCTCTGGATCCGGGCGGGTTTGGCGCCGTCACCATCACCAAGTCGATCACCATCGGCACTGACCCCGCGATGGGCGGTATCCTCTCCGCCTCGACCAACGGCGTCGTCATCAACGCCGCGGCGACCGACAACATCACCTTGCGGGGCCTGACGATCGACGGCGTTGGCACCGGCCTGAACGGCGTGCGCATCCTCAACGCCGGCACGGTCAATATCGAGAACTGCTATATCAACGGCCACCGCTCGGCGGCTCCAAACGGCACTGGCGTCAACCTGCTCAACACGGCCAACACGGTCGAACTGAACATCGATCGCTGCACCATCAGCGAGAACGGCCTGGGCAATGACGGGGCCGGTGTGTTGGTCGCGCCGACGGGGGCGGGTTCGGCCAAGGTCTCGATCACCCGCAGCTTGGTGTCCAACAACACCCGCGGCATCCGGGCCGACGCTGGCGGCACCACCGGCAGCATCAACATCGCCATCAACAACACCGTGACCTCCGCCAACACCCTGTCGGGCATGTCGATCCTCTCGGGCGCATCGAATGTCGCAGACATGATGATCACCAACAGCGTGCTGAGCGCCAACACTTCCGGCGTCAACGCGGTCGGGAACACGGCTGTCGCTCGCGTCGGCGCCAGCACCATCTCCGGCAACACCAGCGCCTTGATCGCCTACTCTCCCGGCCAGATCATCTCGTATGGTAACAACTTCGTGAATGGTAACGGCGCCGGTACGGAAGTCTTCACGTCGACGATCGCTCCACACTAGGCGTCAGCATCCGTTCCAGTGTCGAAAGCTCGTCCGCCTCGCGCGAAGGCTTGTCCCAGCGGATGCGGTTGATGCGGGGAAAGCGCATGGCCACGCCGGACTTGTGGCGGGTCGAGCGCTGCAGGCCTTCGAACGCCACCTCGAACACCAGGCCGAACTCCAGGTCGGCGCGCACCGAGCGCACCGGGCCGAAACGCTCGACGGTGTGGTCGCGCACGAACTTGTCGATCTGCTTCAGCTCCTCGTCGGTGAAGCCGAAATAGGCCTTGCCGACCGGGGTGAGGTGGCGCGTACCGGTCTCATCCTCGCGCCAGACCCCGAAGGTGTAGTCGGAATAGAAGCTGGACCGCTTGCCGTGGCCGCGCTGGGCGTACATCAGCACCGCGTCGATCAGGCGGGGATCGCGCTTCCATTTGAACCACGGGCCCTTGGGCCGGCCGGGTTCGTAGACGCTGTCCCAGCGCTTGAGCATCAGGCCTTCGGCGATGGCCGGGTCGCCTTCCGGCGGCCGGGCGCGCAGGGCGGCCAGGTCCTCCCAGGAGCCGAACGGCTGGATGGGCGACAGGTCGATCCGGGGACTCCCGGCCCGGGCCACGAAGGCCTCCAGCCGCTGGCGCCGGTCCCTGAACGGCAGGCCGCGCAGGTCGGTCTCGCCGTCCAGCAGCAGGTCGTAGGCGCGGACGCCGGCGGGGAAGGCCTGAAGCTGCTTGGCGTCGACCGTCTTGCGGTTCAGCCGCTGCTGCAGGTCGCCGAAGCTGGCCACGACGCCGTCGCGCATCACCAGCAGCTCGCCGTCGATCGCCCCCTCGAAGGCCAGGGCCTCGACCACGTCGGGGAAGGTGGCCGAGATGTCGTCGCCGGTGCGGGTGTACAGGCGCCGCGCGCCGCGCTCGCTGACCGCCTGGACGCGGATCCCGTCCCACTTCCACTCGGCGGCGTAGTCGGCCGGGTCGAGCTTGGCGAAGTCGACCGCCTCGTCGATCGCCTGGGCCAGCATCACCGGCCGGAACCGTCCAGGCGCGTCGGGCGAGGGCCGCTCGGAGCGGCCCTCCAGCCAGGCGAACAGGTCGCCATAGGGCGGGGTCATGGCGTGCCAGACCTCCTCGACCTGGCCGATTTCCACCTGGCCGAAATCGGCGCAGGCCTGCTTGGCCAGCCGCGCGGAGACGCCGACCCGCAGGCCGCCGGTCATCAGCTTCAGCAGCGCCCAGCGGCCGTCGGCGTCCAGGGCGTCCAGCCAGCTCTCGATCAGCCGCTGAACCTCGGACCGAGAGGCGGTCCGCAAGGCCTCGACCACCTCCGACAGGTCCGGCTCGCGATTGGCGCCGGGCCGTGCCGGCCAGACCAGGGCGACGGTCTCGGCCAGGTCGCCGACATAGTCGTAGGACCAGGCGAACAGCTGGGCGTCCATCCGGCTCTCCACCGCCTTGCGGATGAAGGCCGGCTTGGCGGCGTTGAACGACAGGGCCCCGGTCAGGGCCGCCAGCACCCAGCCCCGCTCGGGATCGGGCGTCTCGCGCAGGAAGTCCTTGATCAGGGTCAGCTTGGCGTTGCGCGAGCCGGTCAGGGACAGCCGGTCGAGAAGGTGGGCGAAGGCGCGCATGGAGAAAGAATGTCGCACCGGAGCCCGGGTTCACAGCGTGCTCGTGATGACCGCCCAGGATCGTCAGGCCGCCGACGATCTGGCGCGGGATTCGCTCGGCGAACCGGCGCGATCGGCTTCGTCCGGATCCGGCAGACGTCGAGCCTGATCGTCGCCCTGCCCGACGAGGCAGGTCACCGCACGCGCGGCCTTGTAACCAAGGGCGCGCGTATCCGATGCCTGTCTTCGTCCCGCCAGAACGGGGGTTATTTCGATCGACCCACACGGTGAAAACGACCGAAAGCCCTGACTGTATAGAGAATGGTAAATGTTCTGCTACGCAAGCACGTATTGTCCTGCAAGAACATGGCAATATCTGCTAAGGCTCATATCCAAATGTGTCGAAATCTTGCTTGTATATTTGGTATATCGTGAATTTGTCCTCTTCAGTCCATTCGACATCGATATTATAGCCAGAGGTGTCGTTTTGACGCTCCATAACATATTTAGGCTTATCTATGCCTATATCTTCGCAAACCTTACGCATAATGTTATCCATCCCATCCTCAAGATGGAAAATCTTTACGGCATCTGAAACAAACTCGGACTGAAGGCGAAGATGGTTGTCTGGAAAGAAAGGATCCTTGAAGAATCGCTTCTTCAACTTACCGACCCACACCGGAAAGGGCTCGATGACCTCGGTATACCTGTGATGTCGAGATATAGCTTGGAATCTGTACTCGCTCGCGATCTTACAGTACGGGTTCCTGCATATCGCAAAACTATACGAGAAATACCCTGGCGGGAAAAGACATGCAGCATCAGCATAAGTAAAATGCTGAGGTGTGTAGCGAAATGCAACTTCGGCATTCGAATTGAACAGATAAAGTTGAGAGAACTTTTCAAGGTATCTTTCAACCGTCGTCCCGCCACATTTTGGTATGTGAACAAATAGGCTCCTTCGCCCTTCAATATCTATATACGGCATTATCTGTCCTAGAAATACGAGACCGTGAGCTCGCGAGCCTCGCCGCGTAGTGCTTGGCGGCGATAGCCAAGCTAACCGAATATAGGAAATTACCAAGGTTGATATCAACAACGCACAACTATCAGTGGCTCTCCGGGAGGTGGACGTGTCGAAACGGGCTGAGCTCCCGGTTGCCGAGGGCGACGCCGTGTCAGGATGGATTCGGCGCATCGCGCCGTTCGGAGACGTCGTTTCTCACAAGCTGGGCGTCGGCCAGGCCCTAGACGAGAACGCCGTGGTCCCGGGCGAAGGGAAGCGGCCTACTCCCCCTCCCCCTCCCCCTCCTCCTCGTCATAGCCCGCCAGCCGCAGCGCCCGCGCCGGTATGCCCTGCAGCTCGCACCAGCGCTCCAGCGCCTCCTCGCGGCCGTGGGTGATCCACACCTCGCCGGGGCGCAGTTCGTCGAGGGTGGCGGTCAGCTCGTCCCAGTCGGCGTGATCGGAGATGATCAGCGGCAGCTCCACGCCCCGCTGGCGAGCCCTGGCCCGCACCCGCATCCAGCCCGAGGCGAAACAGTCGACCGGATCGGGGAACCGCCGCGACCAGCGGTCGGCCAGGGCCGAGGGCGGGGCGATGATGATCGCGCCCTCGAAGTCCTTCTTCACGCCGGTGGTGGCGGGCGCCAGCCGGCCGAGATCGACGCCGTGGCGGCCATAGAGCCGGTTCAGCCGCTCCATCGCCCCATGGACGTGGATGGTCCGGTCCCAGCCGGCCTCGCGCAGCAGGCTGATCACCCGCTGGGCCTTGCCCAGGGCGTAGGCCCCGACGATGTGGCTGCGTTCGGGAAACTGCTCCACCGACTTCAGCAGGGCCGCCACCTCGCCCTTGTCGTCGGGATGGCGGAACACCGGCAGGCCGAAGGTCGCCTCGGTCACGAACACGTCGCAGGGCACGGGCTCGAAGGCCGGGCAGGTGGGATCGCGGCGGCGCTTGTAGTCGCCGGAGACGACGATGGTCATGCCCTTCCAGCGCACCACGGCCTGGGCCGAGCCCAGCACGTGGCCGGCCGGGACCAGCCCGACCTCGACGCCGTTGTGGGTGAAGGTCTGGCCATAGGCGATCGGCTGGCGTCGGCCGGCGAAATCCTCGCCATAGCGCTCGGCCATGATCGCCAGGGTCTCGGGGGTGGCGGCGACGACGCCGTGGCCGGCCCGGGCGTGGTCGGCGTGGCCATGGGTGATCACCGCCCGGTCCACGGGGCGGACGGGGTCGATATAGAAGTCTCCGGGCGGGCAGTAGAGCCCGCCGGGCTTCGGACAGATCAGGTCCCGCGGTTTCATCGGCTGGATATGGGAACGCGCACGGCTATAAACCTATCCCCATGACGACAGACAACAGTCCCGGCCAACAGCACCGGTTCATCGCCAACGCCATGAACGAAGGCAGCCCGCAGGCGCGGGCGCTGGGCCTCACGACCCTGGAGATCGGCGACGCGATCGCCATTCTCAAGGCGCCCTATCGGCCCGAGATCGTCGGCGACCCGGAGACGGGGGTGATCGCCGGTGGGGTGGTCACCACCCTGCTCGACCACGCCAGCGGCCAGGCGGTGCACGCGGCCATGGCAGAATGGACCTCGATCGCCACGCTGGACCTGCGCATCGACTACATGCGGCCCGCCCAGCCGGGCCGCGACGTGCTGGCCCGCGCCCATTGCTACAAGGTCACCCGTTCGGTCGCCTTCGTGCGGGCCGTGGCCTACGAGGACGATCCCGACGACCCGATCGCCGCCGCCCAGGCCGCCTTCATGCTGGACTCCAGCGCCGGCAAGACGCCCGGCGCCAATCTCAGGCCGCCTCGCGCCCCGGGCCGTCGGGGAGACGCCGCATGAGCGACGCCGCCACCCGCCTCAGCGCCGTGCTGGGCTCGATTCCCTATGCCAGGTTCATCGGCATGCGCGCCGAGTTGGCCGGCGACGAGATGACCGCCATCCTGCCGTTCTCCGACCATATCATCGGCAATCCGATGCTGCCGGCCATTCATGGGGGCGTGCTGGGCGCCTTCATGGAGATGACGGCCCTGGCCCAGTTGTCGGTGGCCGAGCCGCTGAAGCGCCAGCCGCGGACCATCGACGTCTCGATCGAATACCTGCGCTCGGGCCGTCCCCTGACCACCTTCGCCCGCGCCCAGATCAAGAAGGTCGGCCGGCGGATCGCCAACGTCCATGTCGAGGCCTGGCAGGAGCAGCGCGCCGCCCCGATCGCCGCCCTGCGCGGCCATTTCCTGCTGACCTCGGCGGAGGATTGATCCGGACGGAGAACGCCGGTCTTGAAGGTGAAAGTTTTCACTGTAACGGTTTCGTTTGATCGCATTACGCCCCTGTAATGCCGATTATCGCCGTCAACGTTTCTTAAAAACGCTTCATGAAGCAAAGGTAACGGGTGTTCACCATCCCGCGGGCCTATACCCCTGATCACCGGACGCGGACGGCGCGCCGGACCAACAGGGAACCAAGACCATGACCTTCTCGAACAACGCCTTCTCCGGTTTCGCCAGCATCGTCCTGGCCATGCTGCCCCTCGTCGTGATCGCCGGTTCGCTCGTCACGAGCTTCTAGGTGATCGCCGCGTAGCTCCACCGGGTCTGCGACCTCAAGGCCTCAAAGGCCTTTCGGGCCGCCCGGTGGAGAAGGGTGCGACGATGCGCCCGGTATTCCATGTCGGCGTCTAGTCCATCGCCGACCGCCCTTGCCACGAGGGCCCTCCCCAGACTTGTGCTTACGACGTGTGGTTGCCATCCACCTTCGCCAGCGGCGCGCCCAGTGCATTGCTCAGCGATAGGCAAGGGCTGTTCATCCAGCCGCTGGCCGGTCGCGGTTGGAAAGCCGCAGTGATCAACATCCTCGCGCCACATTGGGGCCGCCGCCGTCGGGTCACGTAACTCGGCGTGCGAACCCGCGTTCATCAGCGGCGCGGCCGGCTTGACACCTGGGCCATACCAGCGCCCTCTGAGGTGGAGTGGAGAAGTTGATGCACGCAGAAATTAAGGCCTTTGAGGGGCTCTGGCCTGGGGGATATTGGGAAGGCGACCCCGCCGATCCACACACGGTTTCCAGCTATTCCGCCATCGACATGAACGAGGGCTACGCCAGCCAGGCCGCCGTCCGAGCGGAAAAGAGAATCTGCGCGGAAGAGCTGGGTTTTCTCAGCACGTTGCACGTCGTTTATCTGATGTGCATCCGCAATCGGGTTCGTGACAAGGTCGTGCTGGAAATCGGCCCTGGCCGCGGCGCCTGGTCGAAGGCGATCCTGGAAAGCGGCGCCGCGCGGCTGTTCGCGCTCGACGCCCTGTCAGCCGAGCACAATCAATTCTTTCCCTACGTCGATCCTCGCGGGGTTCACGGCGACAAAATCAGCTATCGGCAGGTGTCGGACTTCAATGCGACCCTGCCCGAGGGCGCGCAGGTGGACTTCGTATTCTCGTTCGGCTGCTTCTGCCATATCCGCCGGCCCGGCGTTTCCGAATACATGCGCAACGTCCGGGACCGGATGAAGGTGGGCGCGGAGGGCTTCATCATGATCAGCGACTACGTCAAGATGTTCGCGGCCGCTGGCGGCGTCTTTGACCCGGACAACTTCGTCGAAGGCGGCAATGGCGCTGGCGTTCCGTGGTCCCATCTCGGCACGGACTGGTTCTGCGACCTGCTGGGCGACGTCGGCCTGACCGTTTTGGATCCGGATATCGGCTGCAATCGGCGCGATCCGATCGTGCATTTCAGGCGCTGACCATCGCGAGCGCGAGGCGGCCGGCGCTTGTCCGAAGTCCCGCGCTGGCGTTACACGTTGGCGCCCAGGCGGCGACATCGCCGACACCAGCTATATGATCGACGGGCGCATAGTGTGAGACAGTGGCTGCCATGAAGATCTTCATCTACTCCAACTGCCAGGGTGCGGGCGTCGAAGCCTTCCTGCCGCTCTTGACCAATCGCGAGTTCACCTTTCGTCGGGTAGAAAACTATCGGGTGATCAACGGAGAGATCTCGGTCGACACCTTTCTGGACGACCTGAAGACCTCGGATCTGCTGATCTATCAGCCGGTTGGCTCCAATCACGGCTTCCTGTCGACGACGCCCGGCGAAGACAACATCCGCTCGGCGGTCCGGCAGGGCGCGCAGGCGATCTCCGTCCCGTACGTCTACAATGACGCGCTCTGGCCATGCTTCGTCGAGGGGGAGAGCGTCCGCAACGGCGAGGCCATCGACGTGTTGCTGGAAGCCGGCGCCACGGACGAGGATGTCCAACAGGCCTACGATCGCGGCGAAATGGACTTCCGGTTCGCCGAGCGCATGGCGCTGTCGTTGGACACGCTTCGGCAGCGCGAGGCCGACACAGACGTCAAGATGCACGCCATGGTGGCGGAGCAGCTGCTGTCGACCGAACTGCTGTTCACCCAGAACCACCCCTCGTCGGTCATCTTTCGAGAAATGACCAGCCAGATCTGCCGCCTGCTCTGGGGCGACACCTTCCAGACGCGCGACATCGGTTTGGTGGACAACAACCTCGCGGCCCTGCCAGGCCGCTATCCGCTCGACCGGTACAGCATCGAACAGCTAGGCGTGACGTTTCAAGCTGCACCCGACGAGGGCGCCGATCATTTCTATCGGGCGATCTTGAAAACCCACTGCGCCAATTGGCGCGCGTCGCAGGCGCAGCTTCGAAAACTGGCCTAGAGTCTTTAGCCCCACATGGAATCACGTGAGGCGTCTAAAAAGGGCTCTGAATCAAACATTCAGAGCGTGGCAGGCGCCGAAACCGCTCACACTTTCGGTTGCCACGCACCTAGCGGTCGGTTCCAGCCAGGTTAGCCGTCGCGTCTGGGCCCGGGTCGCGTCCACGGGCGTTGGCTGGGGACGTCCGTGGGCCTCGGGGTTCGGCGTCTCGCGACGGCGACCGCGCGCCTCTTTCGGATGAGCAGGCCGCCCTGACGCAAGGTCACGTCTTGCCCCGCCGGTTCCACGCGCCTAACCAACCGCCATGCGCACGCCCGAGAACCTCGCCGAAATCCTGACCCTCGAACCCATCGAGGTGAACCTGTTCCGGGGCGTCAGCTCCAATGACGGCTTTCCCCGCATCTTCGGCGGCCTGGTGATCGCCCAGGCCCTGACCGCGGCCTACAAGACCGTGCCCGACCGCATCTGCCACTCGCTGCACGCCTATTTCATCCGGCCCGGCGACGTGAACGCCCCGGTGCTCTACGAGGTCGAGCGGGCCCGCGACGGCGGCACCTTCACCACCCGCCGGGTGGCGGCCATCCAGCACGGCGAGCAGATCTTCAACCTGGCCTGCTCGTTCCAGACGCCGGAAGAGGGCCTGGAGCACCAGACCGGCATGCCCGACGCGCCCGATCCGGAAAGCCTGCCGACCGAGGCCGAGTATCTGCGCGCGCTGGGCGACGACCTGCATCCCCGCTTCGCGAGGATGGCGGAACATCCCCGGCCGGTGGACCTGCGCTGGGTCGATCCGCAGCACCCGACCCGGCCCGTGCCGAAATCCTCGACCAAGCAGGTGTGGATGCGCGCCCGCGCGCCGATCGGCGACGACGTTCGCCTGCAGCAGTGCGCCCTGGCCTACGCCTCGGACATGGCCTTCATGGAAAGCGCCCTGCGCCCGCACGGCCTGATCTGGACCACGCCAGGCCTGCAGGCCGCCAGCCTGGACCACGCCATGTGGTTCCACCACCCGTTCGATTTCAACGACTGGATCCTGTTCGCGCAGGACAGCCCGTCGGCCTCGCAAGGCCGCGGCCTGGTGCGCGGCCAGATGTTCACCCGCGACGGCAAGCTGGTGGCCTCGGTGGCCCAGGAATGCCTGATGCGGGTGCGTAAGTAGGCCGGGCGCCGCCTGTCGAACTCAGTCGTAGTGACGCTCGGCGTCCTCTTCGCCCTCGACCGACCCTTCCGGCTCGCCGACCATGACGGGCGGGTCGGCCAGGACCAGGCCCTCGGCGATCTTCACCTCGGGGACGGCGGCGCGGGTGAAGGGCAGATACCAGGTCTGGCCGCCCAGGGCCGGGGTGATCTCCAGCAGGTCGTCGGCCCCGAAGTTCTGGACGCTCTTGATCTTGCCGATCAAGTCGTGGGTCGCCACGTGGCGCACGGTCAGGCCGATCAGGTCGGCCAGGTAGAATTCGTCCTCGTCCGGCTCGGGCAGGGCCGAGCGGGGGACGTAGAGGCGCAAGCCGCGCAGGGCGTCGGCGGCCTCCTTGGTGTCGATCCCGACGCAACGGGCGACGACGCCGTCCTTGGCGACGCGGGCGGTGGTCAGGGTCAGGGCGGGCGAGCCGTCCTGGCGCGTCAGCAGCTTGAACCGGGTCAGGGTCAGCGGGTCTTCGGTATAGGTCGCGATGCGCACCTCGCCGCGCACGCCGAAGCCGCCGGCGACGCGGCCGACCAGGATCAGGGTCTGCGGAGCGGATGAGGTCATGAGCGGGGCGCGCAAAAGAAAACGCCGCCGCCAGGCGGGAGCCCGGCGGCGGCGCTTCCGAGGGCCTTAGCCTTCGGTGGTTTCTTCCGAAGCCGGGGCTTCTTCAGCGGCCGGAGCCTCTTCGGCGACGACTTCCGGCTCGGGCGCCGGAGCCGCGGCGGCTTCGGCGGCCGCGGCGGCGGCGGCTTCAGCGGCGGCCTTGGCGTCTTCCTTGGCCTGGGCCTCGGCGGCGGCGCGCTCTTCGTCGCGCTGGGCGCGTTCGGCGATGCGCTCCTGGGCCTTCTTGCCCGGCGCGCCCTTCTGCGGGTTGTTGCCGTGGGCCCAGGTGGTCAGGCCCTGGGCGGCCAGGAAGCGGGCGACGCGGTCGGTCGGCTGGGCGCCCTTCTTGAGCCACTCCTGGATGGACTCGACCTTCAGGGTCACGCGCGCGGCGTCGTCCTTCTTGAGCAGCGGGTTGTAGGTGCCGACCTTCTCGATGAAGCGGCCGTCGCGGGGCGAGTGGCTGTCGGCGACGACGATCGAGTAGTAGGGACGCTTCTTGGCGCCGCCACGGGCGAGACGGATCTTCAGCATAGTCTTAGTGCTTGGTCTAAAGGTCTATTTCTTGAACGGGTTGAAGCCGGGGGGCAGGCCGCCCAGTCCGGACAGGAGGTTGGGCTTGGCGTCGCCGCCGCCCCCGGATCCCGGAAGACCGGGGAGCCCCGGAAGGCCGCCAAGGCCCCCCGCGGAAGTCTGGTCGGGCGCGGCGGTCTTGCCGCCGCCCATGGCTTTCAGCCGGGACATGTCGCCGCCGCCCATCATCTGGGCCATGCGGGCCATGCTCTTGCCGCCGTCCTTGCTCATGGCCTTGAACATGTCGGCCATCTGGCGGTGCTGCTTGAGCAGGCGGTTGACCT
>Ga0102590_1001021_pt1 | contig 47436 bp, 47 predicted proteins | sample AraplaMF_Col_mMF_FD_76859 | JGI IMG/M metagenome (GOLD analysis project Ga0102590, IMG submission 76859) | Arabidopsis root microbial communities from the University of North Carolina, USA - plate scrape MF_Col_mMF | ecosystem: Host-associated > Plants > Roots > Endosphere | place: USA... | reverse complement strand
CCACGGTGACTTTATCGAGTGTCGGCACTGTCATGACCACCGCAACTGGAGACTGGCATTTGCACCTGCGATCATCACCACGTTATGGTTAGCCAATGGTTAATTCGCCTCAAAACCCCCGCCAAGACCTCGATTTGACCTCGTTTTCCGCCACGGACGGCGTCCCCGTCGAATGGCGGATCTCGGACGCGCCGGTGCCCTATCCGGAAGCCGTGGCCGCCATGGAGGCCCGAGTCGCGGAGATCGCGGCGGGCGAGGCGGCGGAACTGGTCTGGCTGCTCGAACACCCCCCGCTCTACACCTCCGGCACCTCGGGCAAGGCCTCCGACCTGCTCGATCCCCGCTTCCCGACCTTTGCGACCGGACGCGGCGGCCAGCTCACCTATCACGGGCCCGGCCAGCGGGTGGCCTACATCATGCTCGACCTCAAGCGGCGCCGGCCGGACGTGCGGGCCTATGTCGCGAGCCTGGAGGAGTTGATCCTGCGCACGCTCGCGGCTTTCAACGTCCGCGGCGAGCGGCGCGAGGACCGGGTCGGCGTCTGGGTCAAGCGACCCGACAAGGGCGCGGAGCACGAGGACAAGATCGCGGCGATCGGCGTGCGGCTGAAGCGATGGGTCTCGTTCCACGGCATCGCCATCAATGTCGAGCCGGAGCTGTCCCATTTCGCCGGCATCGTGCCCTGCGGCGTCGCCGATCCCCGCTACGGCGTGACGTCGCTGGTCGATCTCGGCCAGCTCGTGACCATGGCCGATGTCGACATCGCGCTCCGGCAGGCGTTCGAAGAGCTGTTCGGGCCGACGAGTGCGCTGCTGCCTGAAGCGGCGGTCTAATTTTAGCACTTTTTCTGTTCGAGCCTGACCGCGCGTTCTCCGCTCGCCGTGGAATCGGCTACACTCGTTGCAGGTGCCGCCCACGCCTCCCCCCTCCGCCGGGAAAGTACAGATCATGCCGGGCGATGCGATCATCGGACCGACTGTTCGAGCGCCAAGGCATAAGGAGGGATTGCGCTTTCTGCTCGCAATGGGAGGTTCTGACCATGAGACTGTCTGCACCGATCTATCATCTGAAGCGCAAGGCCAAGCGCCTGTCGCGCGAGCAAGGCATCCCGCTCCACGACGCGCTCGACCGCATCGCTACGGCGGAAGGGTTTCCCGCCTGGAGCATGCTCGCCGCGAAAGCCGCCGCAGCGACGCCTGCGAACCGGCTGTTTCCGCAATTCCGGCCGGGTGATCTAGTTCTGGTCGGGGCGCGCCCCGGTCAGGGCAAGACGCTGATGAGCATCGAACTTGCAGTGGAGGCCATGAAGGCCGGCCATCGCGCCGCGTTCTTCTCACTCGAATACACCGAGAGAGACGTGCTGGATCGCTTCCGGGCGATCGGCGCGAACCCGGCGGAGTTCGATCAGCTGTTCGAGGTCGATTGCTCCGACGCGATCAGCGCCGATTACGTCGTCAAGCAGATGGCCGCAGCTTCCCGCGGTACAGTCGTGGTGATCGACTATCTGCAGCTGCTCGACCAGCGGCGGGAAAATCCGGACCTGACCGTTCAGGTGCGCGCCCTGAAATCGTTCGCACGCGACAAGGGGTTGATCGTGGTCTTCATCTCGCAAATCGACAGGTCCTATGACCCCTCGATCAAGCCCTGCCCCGACCTCGACGATGTCAGGCTGCCGAACCCGCTTGATCTGAAGCTGTTCGACAAGACGTGCTTCATCAACGACGCCGAAGTTCAGTTCCGGGTGGCGAGCTGACGATCGGGCCGCGGGCGGGTTGGCTCGCCCGCGGCCTTCCTGTCTCACGCCGCCTGCAGCGCAATTTCGAGCTTGCCGGCGATGTAGCGGCGCTCCTGCGTCAGGCCTCCAAAGCCATAGGCATCGCCCTTGACCTCGTCGACATGGAGGTAGGTCTCGGGATGCAGCGGGCCGATTATGTCGGCCATCCGTTTGAACATCGCGGCGAGATAGGCCGCCTTCTCGTCCTTGGTGTTGGTGCCTTCGGTGACGTGGATGTCGATCCAGTAGCTCGCAAGCTTCTGCTCGGCGAGCGATTGGCCTCCCGCGAACCAGTCGCTCGCATCCACGGACTTCACGATGATGGCCGTCACCTTGGGATCCTTGTGCAGGATTTTTGCGGTGAGCTCGGACACGGCATTGGCGATGTCGGCCTTCAGCGACAGCGACTGGCGGGACGAGGCATAGGACACGGTGATCAGCGGCATGGTCGTTCTCCTCAAGATGCGGCGCGGTGTTCGCGCGGCGTTGGAGAGAAGCTAGACCTTCCGCCGTCATTTTGGTATCTTATCTCTGTTGATACCAGTGATAATGAATAATTATGACAGCCACCCTCGACATCGCCACCATCAAAGCGTTCCTGCTCGTCGCCGACCTCCAGAGCTTTACCCGCGCCGCGGAAGCGCTCGGCACCACGCAGGCGGCGGTCAGTCTCAAGCTGCAGCGGCTAGAGACCTTACTCGGCAAACGGCTCGTCGAACGTTCGCCCCGCGCGGTCCGGCTCACCGCCGACGGCGCAGCGTTCGCCGATCGCGCCCGGGCGCTGATCGACGCGCATGACCGCGCGCTGTCGGGCGAAGCAGCGGCCGCGCAATCGCTCTCGCTCGGCATCTCCGACCATGCCGCGGGCCCCGAGCTGGTGCCGCTGCTCGAACGCCTGCACGCGATGTCAGCGAACCTCATCCTCGCCGTCACCATCGGCTTCTCGCGCGAGATGCAGGACGCCTATGATGCAGGCCAGCTCGATGCGGTGATTGTCCGCCAGGAAGGCAGCCGACGCGGCGGCGAAAAGCTGACTGAAGACGAGTTCGGCTGGTTCGCGTCACGACGCTTCTCCCTGCCGAAGGGCGAGGCGCTGCCACTCGCGACACTCGCCCCGCCCTGCGGCGTGCGCGCCATCGCCGTGCGCGCGCTCGACAAAGCCGGCATCGCCTGGCGCGAGCGTTTTGTCGGCGGCGGTGTCACGGCGGTGGCGGCGGCAGCTCTTGCCGGACTCGCGATTGCGCCGCTGGCGCGGCGGATAGCACCGGCGGGTCTGATCGATATCGGGCCCGCGCACAAGCTACCCAAGCTCGGCAGCTCGAAAGTGATGCTGCATTCGAAGGTCAGCGATCCCGCAAAACTGGCGGCGCTGCGAGCCATCGCGGCGACCTTCAGGAGCGCAGCGTCCTGACGCCGCGATCAGCCCGATCAAGGGCCGGCTGCCTTGCCTGCTGTATACCGTTGCGCAAAGTTGCCCAAGAATCCTTCAACCGGCGGGAACCAAACGGACCTTCAAGCGTTTGCCCCGATCGAGGCGGGGTCCAGGAATGGTTAAAAAGTCCAGTCAACAGAGAGACTTGTTCGAAAGCGAGCGCAGTTTCAGGCTGTTGGTGGAAGGAGTCGCCGACTACGCCCTCTACATGCTCGATCCCGCAGGGATCGTCACCAGCTGGAATATCGGCGGCGAGCGCATCAAGGGCTACTCCTCCGACGAGATCGTCGGCCAGCACTTTTCCCGCTTTTACACCGAAGCCGACCGGGCCAACGGCAAGCCCGCCCGCGCCCTCGGCATCGCGCGGGACCAGGGCCGCTACGAGGAGGAAGGCTGGCGCGTCCGCAAGGACGGCACGTTCTTCTGGGCGAGCGTCATCATCGACCCGATCTACGAGGATGGCGCCCTCGTCGGCTATGCCAAGATCACCCGCGATATCACCGAGCGCCGCAATACGCAGGTCAGGCTCGAGGCAATGCAGACGCAGCTTGCCGAGTCGCAGAAATTCGACGCGCTCGGCCAGCTGACCGGCGGCGTCGCGCACGATTTCAACAACCTCCTGATGATCATCAGCGGCAGCCTTCACATCCTGAAGAAGGGCACCCAGGACGACGCCAAGCTTCACCGCGCGATTTCGGCGATCGAGACCGCGACCAAGCGCGGCGCCGCGCTGACCGGCCAGCTCCTGAGCTTCGCGCGGCGGCAGAGCGTCAATCCGCAGGCGATCGATTTCGCCGAGCGCATCGCTTCGATCCGCGAGGTGCTCGATGCCGGCGTCGGCAGCTCCATTCGCCTTGCCTTCGACATCGACCACGATCTCTGGCCAATCAGGACCGACGCTTCCGAGTTCGAGACGGCGCTGCTCAACCTCGTCATCAATGCCCGCGATGCGATGCCTGACGGCGGCACCGTGACAGTCAGCGCGCGCAACGTCGTGCTGGACGAGACGCTGCTGACCGGCCAGTTCGTCGCCATCGACATCGCCGACACCGGGCTCGGCATTCCCTCCGACATCGTCGACAAGATCTTCGAGCCGTTCTTCACGACCAAGCCGATCGGCAAGGGCACGGGCCTCGGCCTGTCGCAGGTGCACGGCTTCGCGCATCAGGCCGGTGGCACCGTGAAGGTCGCAAGCGAGCTCGGCAAGGGCACGACCTTCACCGTCCTGTTGCCGCGTGGCACGGATGCGCCGACGAGGGAGATACCGGAAGCCACGCCGTTCCGCGGCAGTGGCACGGTGCTGCTGGTGGAAGACAATCCGGACGTCGCGGTCGTCAGCATCGGGCTGCTCGAGCAGCTCGGCTACCGCGTCCGCCGCGTTCCCGACGCCGAGTCGGCCTTGCGCGAACTCGAGCACAACGGAGTCGACTTCGTGTTCTCCGACATCGTGATGCCCGGCAAGATGGACGGCCTCAGCCTCGCCCATCATCTGCGCCAGATCCACCCCGGCCTGCCGATCCTGCTCGCTACCGGTTATAGCGAGGCAGCCGCCGACGTGCGCGGCGATTTCCCGATCCTGCGCAAGCCGTATGAGATCCACGAGCTGAGCGAGGCGATCGCGAAGTTGCCTCGGTGATTGTTGGACGCACCAACCCTCAACCCTCCACGGCGTCATGGCCGGGCTTGTCCCGGCCATCGACGTCTAGCCGCGTCGCACGAAGAACGTGGATGCCCGGGACAAGCCCGGGCATGACAAACTCTTACGGCCCATCGCTCCCGTAATATCCTACACCGTCGGCAACACCGAGAACGTCTCCCCTGCTCGGCGCAGGTTCAACTCGTCCACGCTCGCCGTCTCGCTGGTGACGCTGTCCACGCGCGAGGACGGCGGCCCGTGGCGGCACAGAGCGACCATTTCGGCGACATGGTTCGGCGGACCTGCGAACAGCGCTTCCACGCCACCGTCACGGCGGTTGCGAACCCAGCCTTCGAGGCCGCAGGTGACCGCCTGGGACTCGACCCAGGCCCGATAGCCGACCCCCTGCACGCGCCCGCGGATCATGACCTGGAGGATCGCGTGGCTCATTTTTTCAGCCCGAGCACATCGGCGCTGCGTGCCTTGACGTCGGCCTCGCGCGTGACGCGGTTGGTCAGTTCCGCCGAGGGCAATCCCTTGAGCGCCTTCGGCGGCGTGCCTTCGCGTAGTGCCTTCTGCGTCTCGTAGACGGCCTGCATGGCCGCCGCGATCGGCGCGTGGCCCTGGAGCGCGATGCGTACGCGCTGGCCGGCGAGATAATCGAGCGCGTTCATGTCCTCCGGCGCTCCGCCCAGCACGATCGGAAGATGCGTCGCAGCCGCAACCGCCTCGAGCTCGGCGCGCGACTTGATGCCGGTGAAGAACAGCGCATCGACGCCGACGGCCTCGTAGGCCTTGGCGCGGCGGATCGCATCCTCGACCGAGGTGATGGAGGCAGCTCCAGTACGACCCATGATGACCAGCGAGGGGTCGCCACGACCGTCGAGCGCCGCCTTCATCTTGCCGACGCCCTCCTCAAGCGAGATCAGTTGCGCCTTCGCTTCGCCAAAGCCGGCCGGCAGCAGCGTGTCCTCGATGGTGAGGCCGGCGGCACCCGCGGTCTCCAGCTCCTGCACGGTACGGCGCACATTGAGCGCGTTGCCATAGCCGTGATCGGCATCGACCAGCACGGGCAGGCTTGCGGCGCGCGACATTCGCCGCATCTGCTCTGCCAGCTCCGTAAGCGTGATCAGCGTGATGTCGGGATCGCCGAGCACCGCGAGCGAGGCCACCGAGCCGCCGAACATGCCGAGGGGAAAACCGAGATCCTCGGCGATGCGGATCGAGATCGCGTCATAGACCGAGCCGGGATGGACGCAGGCCGAGCCCGACAGGATGATACGCAGTTTTTCGCGACGGGAACGGAAGGCCATGGCGTTGTCTCGGCTGACGCGACGCCCTCACAACATACTCCGTCATTGCGAGCGCAGCGAAGCAATCCAGAATCTTTCCGCCGAGGCAGTCTGGATTGCTTCGCTGCGCTCGCAATGACGAGATTGGCGGGCCGATAAGGGCCCCACTCACACTTTACGCAAATTCCAAAATCAGCGCGTCCACCGCGAGCGTCGCGCCCGCGCTGGCGTGGATTTTCTTCACGGTGCCGTCCTGCTCGGCGCGGAGCACGTTCTGCATCTTCATGGCCTCGACCACCGCGAGCGTCTCGCCGGCCTTGACCTCCTGCCCCTCGGTCACCGCGATCGAGACGATGAGCCCGGGCATCGGGCACAGCAGCTTCTTGCCGGTGTCGGAGGCCGTCGTCACCGGCATCAGCCGGGCCGACGCGGCTTCCGCTTCGGTCCAGACATAGACCGGGACCTCGACGCCCTGATGCGCGAGGCGAATGCCGTTGGCGATCGGGCGTGTCTGCACCGCGACGACGTGACCGTCGATGGTGCCCTGCCAGACCGGATCGCCCGGCTTCCATGCCGACTGCAACAGATGCGCGTTGCCGGCCTTGCCTTCGGCGTCAATGAAACGGATCGCGATCGCCTCGCCCTCGCGGGCGACCTCGAGCAAGATCTCCTGGCGGTCGAGCCAGACCGCGCGGCGCCGCTCGCGCTGCACGACGCGGCCGCCCATCTGTCCCGATATCTGCCGCTTGCGCTCGCCGAGCACGTGATCGATGGCGGCGCCGACCGCAGCGATGCGACGCGCGACCTCGCCTTCCGGCACGCGGACGGCAAAGCCTTTGGGAAACTCCTCGGCGATGAAGCCGGTCGACAGATTGCCCTCGCGCCAGCGCGGATGATGCATCAGCGCGGACAGGAACGGGATGTTGTGCCTGATGCCGTCGACATAGAACGAGTCCAGCGCGGTCGCCTGCGCCTCGATCGCCGCGGCGCGCGACGGCGCATGGGTGACGAGCTTGGCGATCATCGGATCGTAGTGGATCGAGATCTCGCCGCCCTCCTGTACGCCGGTGTCGTTGCGGACGGTGATGCCGTCCTTGCTGACTTCCGCGGGCGGGCGGTATTTCACCAGGCGCCCGATCGAGGGCAGGAAGTTGCGGAAGGGATCCTCGGCGTAGAGGCGCGATTCCACGGCCCAGCCCTTCAGCGAGACGTCCTTCTGCGCGATCGCGAGCTTCTCGCCGGCGGCAACGCGGATCATCTGCTCGACGAGATCGACGCCGGTGACGAGCTCGGTGACGGGATGCTCGACCTGGAGGCGCGTGTTCATCTCCAGGAAGTAGAAGCTCTTGTCCTGCCCCGCGACGAACTCGACGGTGCCGGCAGAGTCGTAGTTCACTGCCTTGGCCAATGCGACCGCTTGCTCACCCATCTTGCGGCGGGTGGCCTCATCGAGCAGTGGCGACGGCGCCTCCTCGATGACCTTCTGGTTGCGGCGCTGGATCGAGCATTCGCGTTCGCCGAGATAGATGACGTTGCCGTGCTTGTCGCCCAGCACCTGGATCTCGATGTGGCGGGGATCGACGATGAACTTTTCGACGAAGACGCGGTCGTCGCCGAACGAGGCTTTCGCTTCCGCCTTGGCGAGATTGAATCCCTCGGCGACCTCGGCTGTCGAATGCGCGATGCGCATGCCCTTGCCGCCACCGCCGGCGGAGGCCTTGATCATCACGGGATAGCCGATCTCGTCGGCGATCTTGACCGCGTGCTTGTCGTCCTCGATGACGCCGAGATAGCCCGGCACGGTCGAGACCTTGGCCTTGGCGGCCGCCTTCTTGGATTCGATCTTGTCGCCCATCGCGGCGATCGCGCCCGGGTTCGGGCCGATGAAGACGATGCCGGCGACTTCCAGCGCGCGCGGGAACGCCTCGCGCTCGGACAGGAAGCCGTAGCCGGGATGCACGGCCTCGGCGCCGGTCTTGCGGCAGGCCTCGACGATCTTTTCGATCACCAGATAGCTCTCGGCCGCGGCGGGCGGGCCGATCAGCACGGCCTCGTCGGCCATCTCGACATGGAGGGCATCGCGGTCGGCCTCGGAATAGACCGCGACCGTCTGAATCCCCATGCGGCGAGCGGTCTTGATGACCCGGCAGGCGATTTCGCCGCGATTGGCGATCAGAATGCGTTTGAACATGCTTTTCTTGAGTCTCGACCTTGGGCGGGACCCTTCCCTTGGCCGTTGGGGGCCTATCGGGACGGGCCGTGTGGCTCCCGTGGTACATCAAAATGGGCCGGAGGCAACGGTCTAAATCCGGCCCGCTCTGGCGTACCAGCGCAAGACCGTAGCGGCTCGGCAAGCCCCGGCGGCCTCAGGTCTTCCCGGCCTTGGTGCCGTCCCCGGTCCTGTCCTTGGTCCTCTCCTTGGCCACGTGCCGGACAAGGCCGTGGACGAAGCCCAGCTTGCCGACCACCGCCTGCGACAGGATGAACGGATAGAGGTCGCGCAGGCCCATGGCACGGTTGACGCTGTTCATGGCGAAGGTGAAGGGCAGCCATGCATCGACGAGCGCCTGAACGTCCCTTGCCTCGTAGGGGTTGAAACGGATGCGCGCCGTCAACTCCCCGTCGCGGTCCACCTTGGGCCGCACCTCCATGCCGAACTCGGAGGCCATCTCGAGGGTGTCGACGATGTGGAGGTAGTGCGCCCAGGTTTCGGCGAAGTCTTCCCAGGGATGCATCGTCGCATAGGCCGAGACGTAGTTCTGCTGCCAGTCCGGCGGAGCGCCCTCCGCGTAATGGCGCTGCAGGGCCTGGCCGTAATCGGCCGAATCGTCGCCGAACACCGCGCGGCAGGCTTCCAGCCTGCCGCCGTCGCGGACCAGCACGTCCCAGAAATAATGCCCGACCTCGTGGCGGAAATGCCCGAGCAGCGTGCGGTAGGGCTCGCCCATCTCCAGCCGGCGCCGTTCGCGCTCGATGTCGTCGGCCTCGGTCAGCGCGATCGTGATCAGGCCGTTGTCATGGCCCGTCATGACCCTGTGTCCGCTGTTGGGATCATCGGCGAGGAAGTTGAAGGTCAGGCCATGCTCGGGATCGTCCTGCCGGGTCTTGAGCGGCAGCTTCCAGCGGATCAGGGAATAGAACAGCCGGTGCTTCGCCACCTCCAGTTCGCGCCAGCCGGCGAGCTGCGCGGGATCGGAGAGGTCGGGCACGATGCCGTTGTGGCGACAGGCGCGGCAATAGCCCGTGGTGTCGCCGGCATGCGTCAGCCAGTTACAGGCATCGTACTCGGCGTTGCGGCACAACATGCGCCCCTTGCCCTTGTCGGCCAGCGTCGTCCAGGGCGTCGCCTCACCCTCCCCCTCGGGCTCGATCGCCGACATCGTCTCCTTCTCCGGCAGGAAGGCGACGCGGTGGCCGCAACGTTCGCAGGCGCGGTTCTCGAAATAGAGAACGTTGCCGCAGGCCTGGCAGACAAAGAGCTTCAAGATTTAGCCTCTTCGGAAAGGGAGTCTTACGCATGAGAGTTGCGGTGCCTCGCAGATACGCGCGCCGGCGGCCCATCGTTCCAATGTTTGGAACAAATAGCCAGACCGGGCGTTCGCTCATACCCGCCAAACGCAATCCGTTTTCCCGTTATTTCCTTTTGAGCAATGGCTATCGCGCTTTGTCTGTGTGAATATCGGGCCGGCACGTGCGCTCACGCATCACAACGGCCGACGCCTTGAACGAACCCTTGCCCGAGACCATCGCCGCCGAACGGCTGCGCCAGCACCTCGAAGACCTCGCGCGCGAGCGCGACAACGCCTATCGCGCGCTCCAGGAGCGCGAAGCCGAGCTTGCGCGCATCCAGCGCATCGGCAAGGTCGGCGGCCTCGAGGTCGACTTCCGCGAAGGCTTCAAGAACCGCCGCTCGCCGGAATATCTGATGATCCACGGCCTGCCTCCCGAGGCCACCGATGAATCACACGAAGACTGGGTCAACCGCATCCATCCCGACGACCGCGATGCCGCGGTCAAGCATTTCTTCGATGCGCTCGCCGGGACCAGCGAGGACTACACCGCCGAATACCGCATCATTCGCCCCAGCGACGGCGAGACCCGTTGGATCCGCGTCGTCGCCAAGCTCGAGCGCGACGGCGATGGCCGCGCCACCCGCCTGGTCGGCGCCCATATCGACATCACCGACCAGGCGCTGGCGCGCGAGACGCTGCGCGAGAGCGAGGAGCGCTTCCGGCTGATCGCCGACAGCGCGCCGGTACCGATCTGGGTCACCAAGCTCGACCGCAGGCGCTCCTTCGCCAACCAGGCCTATGTCGACTTCGTCGGCCTGCCCTACGACCAGGCCATCGATTTCGACTGGCGCAAGGTGCTGCATCCGGACGACCTGCCGAATGTGCTGCAGCAATCGGTGCAGGGCGAGGCCTCGCTGAAGCCGTTCGTGCTGGAAGCGCGCTACAAGAATGCCGCCGGCGAATGGCGCTGGCTGCGCTCGGAATCGCAGCCGCGCTGGGATCCGACCGGCAAGCACATCGGCTTCATCGGCGTCGCCCACGACATCACCGTGGCCAAGCAGGCCGAGATCGAGCTCCGGCAGCTCAACGAGACGCTGGAGGAGCGCATCGCCGAGCGCACCGCCGAGCTCGAATCCAACGAGGCCCGGTTGCTCGCGATCCTGGAGACCAGCAACCAGTATCAGGGCCTCGTCAATCTCAAGGGCGAGCTGCTCTACGCCAACAAGACCGCGCTCGACGGCATCAAGGCGACCTCGGCCGACGTGATCGGCAAGCCGTTCTGGGAGACGCCCTGGTTCACGGGCACCGAACGCATGAGCGCCGCCGTGCGCGACGCCTTCGATACCGTGCTGAAGGGCGAAGCGGTGCGGCTGGAGATGCGGCTGCGCCTGCCGATCGGCGAACGCGATTTCGAGTTCGGCATGCGCCCCGTGCTCGACCGTCACGGCAACATCACCGGCGCCGTGCCCGAGGCCGTGGACATCACCGAGCGCAGGCGCGGCGAGGAAGCGCTGCGGCAGTCGCAGAAGATGGAGGCGATCGGCCAGCTCACCGGCGGCGTCGCGCACGACTTCAACAACCTCCTCACCATCATCCGCTCGGCGACCGACTTCCTGCGCCGGCGCGAGCTGCCGGAAGAGCGCCGCCGCCGCTATGTCGACGCCATCTCCGACACCGTCGAGCGCGCCTCGAAGCTGACGGCGCAGCTGCTGGCCTTCGCGCGCCGGCAGCCGCTGAAGCCGCAGATCTTCAACGTCGGCAGCCAGGTCGAGGGCGTGGCGCAGCTGGTCCGGCCGCTGGTCGGCGGCCGCATCGAGATCACCGTCGAGATCCAGGACGCCGATTGCTTCACGGTCGCCGACGTCGCCCAGTTCGAGACCGCGTTGATCAACCTCGCCATCAACGCCCGCGACGCCATGGACAGCGAAGGCCGCCTCACCATCGCGGTCTGCAAGGTCCAGGGCATACCGGGCCTGCGCGCGCAATCGGCCCGCGGCGGCGACTATGTCGCCATCTCGGTCAAGGACACCGGCAGCGGCATCGCGCCGGAACACCTCGAGTCCATCTTTGAGCCGTTCTTCACCACCAAGGAGGTCGGCAAGGGCACCGGCCTCGGCCTCAGCCAGGCCTTCGGCTTCGCCAAGCAGTCCGAGGGCGACATCGCGGTGACGAGCGCGCACGGTGAAGGCGCGACCTTCACCATCTACCTGCCGCAGGCGCAGAGTCCGACCGCCGACAAGGAAGCGACAGCGCTGACCAGCGAGGCCGCGACCACCGGGCGCGGCTATCGCGTGCTCGTGGTCGAGGACAATGACGATGTCGGCCAGTTCTCGACCGAGCTTCTGGAAGACCTCGGCTACGTCACGCGCCGCGTCGCCAATGCCAATGCGGCGCTCGCCATCCTCGGCGAGAACGAATTCGCCGTCGATCTCGTCTTCTCCGACGTCATCATGCCCGGCATGAACGGCGTCGAGCTCGCCGGAATCATCCGCGAGCGCTATCCGGGCCTGCCCGTCGTGCTCACCTCGGGCTACAGCAACGTGCTCGCCGAAAACGCCCATCGCGGTTTCGAGCTGATCCAGAAGCCCTATTCGGTGGAGTCCCTCTCGCGCATCCTGCGCAAGGCGATCACGGAAAAACTGTCGGTGGCAAGGTGACGTCTCTCCACCGTCGTCCCGGCGAAGGCCGGGACCCATACTCCGCGGCCTTTCATTGTGGCACAAGCAACGTCGTTCTTCGCCAAACACCTTTTCGTGGTTATGGGTCCCGGCCTTCGCCGGGACGACATCGAGTGTTAGGCTTTAGCTAGCCGCATCACGACGACTTAACCGCGCTCATCAGGAAGATCATGAAACCCGCCCTCCTCTCCGCCTGGCAGACCTGGGCGCTGCTCTCGGCCTGCTTTGCGGCGCTGACCGCGATTTTCGCCAAGGTCGGCGTCGAGAACATCAATCCGGACCTCGCCACCTTCATCCGCACCATCGTGGTGCTGCTCGCCTTCTCGGTGCTGCTGGTCTTCACCGGGCAATTCGTCGTGCCCTCGGCGGTCTCCTCGAAGACCTGGCTGTTCCTGGTGCTGTCGGGGCTTGCGACCGGCGCCTCGTGGCTTTGCTATTTTCGCGCGCTCAAGCTCGGGCCTGCCACGCTGGTTGCGCCGATCGACAAGCTCAGCGTCGTCCTCGTTGCCCTGTTCGCCTTCGCCTTTCTCGGCGAGCGGCCGACGGCGCAGGGCTGGATCGGCATCGCCATGATCGGTGCCGGCGCGGTATTGCTGGCCGTGAAGTTTTGAGGCGGAACCAAAAAGCCATGACGCCCGTTTCTGGCCGGACGCTTCCGCGCCTCGATCGAGACATCGATGTCGAACCAGGATCCTGATCAGACGCGGCGCGCCGGGCGCGCGCTGGATGCGGCCAATTTCTTCCTCGCCGACGTCCGCGACGGGCTCGGCCCCTATCTCGCCGTCTATCTCCTCACCGAGCAGCACTGGGACGAGGCACGCATTGGCCTCGTGATGTCGATCGCGACGATCGCAGGCATCGTGGCGCAGACGCCGGCGGGCGCGCTGGTCGATGCGACGCGTGCGAAACGGCTGGTGATGGCAGTCGCGGCGATCATGGTGACGTCGGCTTCGCTGTCGCTTCCTTTGTTTCCGACCTTCCTGCCGGTCGCGATCTCGCAAGGCATCGCGCAAGCCGCCGCCGTGATCTTTCCGCCGGCGATCGCCGCCGTCTCGCTCGGCATCTTCGGCCATGCCGCCTTCACTGGGCGAATCGGTCGCAATGAGACCTTCAATCACGCCGGCAATGCCGTCGCCGCCGGACTTGCCGGGCTCTCCGCCTATTGGTTCGGCCCGGCCGTTGTCTTTTATCTGCTCGGTGCCATGGCGGTCGCAAGCCTCGCCAGCATCCTCGCGATCCCCGAACGGGCGATCGATCACGACCTCGCCCGCGGCCTGCACGATGCCGATGGCGACAGCCCGCATGAGCAGCCCTCGGGCCTCGCCGTGCTGCTGACCTGCCGCCCCCTGCTCGTCTTCGCGATCTGCGTCCTGCTCTTCCATCTCTCCAATGCGGCGATGCTGCCGCTGGTCGGACAGAAGCTCGCGCTGCAGGACAGGAACATGGGCACGAGCCTGATGTCGGCCTGCATCGTCGCGGCGCAGATCGTGATGGTGCCGTTCGCGATGCTGGTCGGCGCGAGAGCCGACAGCTGGGGGCACAAGCGCTTCTTCCTCGCAGCGCTGCTGATCCTGCCGATCCGCGGCGCGCTCTACACGCTCTCGGACAATCCATTCTGGCTGGTCGGCGTGCAGCTTCTCGACGGCGTCGGCGCCGGCATCTTCGGCGCGATCTTCCCGGTCATCGTCGCCGACCTCATGCGCAACACCGGCCGCTTCAACGTGGCGCAGGGCGCGGTCATCACCGCCCAGAGCATCGGCGCTGCGCTGTCGACGGCGCTTGCCGGCTTCGTCGTGGTCGGCGCGGGCTACAGCGCGGCCTTCATCACGCTCGGTGCGGTCGCGGCGATCGGCGCCGTCATCTGTTTCCTCGCCCTGCCCGAAACGCGGCATGGCGCCTTGCCGCCGCGGGGGAAGACAGCGATGCCGACATCGGGTATCGCTGCCGAATGATCAGATCCACATCGAGGACTAAGCGTGCCGTCTGACGCCATCTGGGCCTGGAGCATCATTGCGCTTGCGACCGCAGGCGTCATCATCCGGCCGCTTCGCCTGCCCGAGGCGATCTGGGCGGTCATCGGCGCCGGCGCCCTCGTTCTGCTCGGCTTGCTGTCCTGGCAGGACGCGCTTGTCGGCATCGAGAAGGGCCTCGACGTCTATCTCTTCCTGATCGGCATGATGCTGATTGCCGAGCTCGCCCGGCTCGAAGGCCTGTTCGACTATCTCGCCGCGCTCGCGGTGGAATATGCCGGCGGCTCGCCGCAGCGGCTGTTCCTGCTGATCTATCTCGTCGGCACGCTGGTGACGGTGCTGCTCTCGAACGACGCCACCGCGATCGTGCTGACACCCGCCGTCTACGCCGCGACGCGCGCGGCCGGCGCCAAGCCGCTGCCTTACCTGTTCGTCTGCGCCTTCATCGCCAATGCCGCGAGCTTCGTGCTGCCGATCTCCAACCCCGCCAACCTCGTCGTGTTCGGCGCGCACATGCCGCACTTGACCGAATGGCTGCGCCTGTTCGCCCTGCCCTCGGCGGCCTCGATCCTGTTGACCTACATCGTCCTGCGCCTGACCCAGCACCGGGCGCTCAAGGAAGAGACGATTGCACGCAGCGTGCCGCATCCGAAGCTCGGCCGCGGCGGCAAGCTGACCGCCATAGGCATCGTCGCGATCGGCGTCGTGCTGGTCACGGCCTCTGCGCTGGACAAGCAATTGGGCCTGCCGACCTTCATCTGCGGCGTGGTGACGGCCGCGCTCGTGCTGCTGATGAGCAGCCAGTCGCCGCTGCCCGTGCTGCGCGGCGTGTCCTGGAGCGTGCTGCCGCTGGTCGGCGGGCTCTTCGTGATGGTGGAGGCCCTGATCAAGACCGGCGTGATCGGGCAGCTCAGCGCGCTGCTGCACCAGGCGGTCGCGCAATCGGTGCCCCAGGCCGCCTGGAGCGTCGGCATCGCCACCGCGGCCGCCACCAATATCGCCAACAACCTTCCCGTCGGGCTCGTCGCCGGCTCGGTCGCCGCCAGCGATCACCTGCCCGCTTCCGTCGTCAGCGCCATCCTGATCGGCGTCGATCTCGGCCCCAACCTGTCGGTAACAGGCTCGCTCGCCACCATCCTTTGGCTGGTCGCGCTTCGCCGCGAGAAGATCGAGGTCGGCGCCTGGCCGTTCCTCAAGCTCGGCATGCTGGTGACGCCGCCGGCCCTGATCGCGGCACTGGCGGCGGCCATCAGGTAGCGGCGGCAGCGCCGTCCCGGAAATCGGTTGCAGTTATTTGCGGTGCATCAATGCCGCCGGCGAAGCCGCGGCTAGAATCTCATCGTCGCGCAGGTCGGACGGATATGGCGCGGCAAGGAAGGTTCATCATGCGGATCCAATCCAAGGCATTGCCGCGGGGCTTTTCCCTGCGTCGCGCGTTTCAGGGCTTCATTGCGCCGAACGGGAGCCGGGCCGAGACGTCCCACCCCCTGCTGATCGTCACCGCAGCGGCGCTGTTCACCCTGTTCGCCATCGTAGAGATCGATCTCCACACCGCCCAGCTTCAGGCCATCGGCCTGCTCGGCCACGGAGCCGGAATCGATCCGGTCTTCCTGAGCCCGTAGCGGAAGAAGCCCGATCGCGGCCGCAAGGCCGCGACCGGGCAACGCGTCAGTCGTTCTCGTAGCCGTAGACTTCCGGCAGAATGAAGATTGCGGCGAGCAATCCGATCAGCGGGAAGATCGCGACCATCAGCGTGGCGTTCGCCTGCCCGATCGCGGCGAACACCGTCGGGAACAGGAAGATCGCCAGGAACGACGGCAGCTTCACGAACATGTAGGCGAAGCCGCTGGCGGTGCCGCGATATTTCGGCTTGGCGACCATGGTCGGGATCGTCATGCAGTTCGACGCGTCCCAATAATGGCCCCACAGCATCGCAGCGGCCGCGAACGGCAACAGGATCTTGTTGTCGGTGTAGAGCGCGAAGGCAGCGACCAGCAATGCGGCCAGCACGATCGCGAAGCCCGCGATCGAGATGCCGCGGTGGCCGATCTTCGGCGTCAGCAGCGGGCCGACCCAGCCCGACAGGGCGGCGAAGGAGAACAGCGCCATCGTCACCAGATTGATGCCGAGCACGCTCGACACGCCGACCATGACGAAGAGCACCGGCAGGTAGAACGCGAAGGTCGAGAATTCGCTGGCCTGCACGAAACAGGCGATCCAGCCATACAGCGTGGCGCGCCAGCGGATCGGGTCCTTCTTGAGGTCGGCGAGGAAGGCGCGGGTCGAGACCTTCGGCATCTCCACGTCGTGGTCCGGCAGCATGTCGAGATTGTCGTTGAACATCTCGCGCGCGACCTGCTTGGCTTCGCGGTAGCGCCCCTTCTGCACCAGCCATACCGCCGTCTCCGGCACGTCATGGCGCATGATCAGGATGATCAGTGCCGGCACCGCGCCGAGGCCGAGCGTCACGCGCCACAGCATCTCGTGCTGCATGTCGATCAGCAGGAAGATCACGATGACGCCGATGGTGAGGACCTCGCCGACGGCGAACATGAACTGCCAGCGGTTGCCCATGACCTCGCGCTCACCCTTGGCCATGGATTCCATGATGTAGGTGTAGCCGGTCGAGATATCCGAACCGAGCGGAATGCCGAGCAGGAAACGGATCACGATCAGCCAGGTGATATCGGGCACGAAGGCCTGCGCCAGCGCCAGCACGATGAACATCACCATCGTGGTCAGGAACATGACGCGGCGGCCGATCTTGTCCGACAGCCAGCCGCCGAGCAGTGCGCCAATGAGCGCGCCGCCCTGCGTGCCTGCGGCAGCAAGCCCGAGCATCAGCGCGGACGGATTGTACTGCTCCTTGATGAAGATCAGCACGAAGGCGATCGAATAGAGGTCCCATGCCTCGACCAGGATCGAGGCCATCATCAGCCAGCCGACCTTGTTGCCCTTGGGACTGTAGTTCGTGATGAGGTAGCGGACCGCGGCTTCGCTCGCGGTCGGTTGTGGCATTGCCATCGTTGACATTCTCTTGGTCCTCTCTTCGAAACTCTTACGCGCCGAGCAGCGGCTCGATACTGCAATCGAGCAGGCGCGGGTCGATCCCCGCCTCCATGCCCGTGAACATCTCGCCCATGTAGTCGATCAGCGCATCGCTGGCCTTCACCGCCTCTTCGACGCGGCGGCCGGCGACGGCGGCGAGAATGGCGAGATGATGATCGATCGTGCCCGACAGGTCGGCCTGCCCCGGCATGAAGCGGTGGTGGATGTAGCCGATGCGCCGGTACAGCGTGTGCAACGGTCGCAGCGTATGGATCAGGAACGGCTCGCCCGCCGCCTCGAGCACCAATGCGTCGATGCGCCGGTCGATGCTGTTGAATTCGTCCAGCGTCAGGCTGGCGCGGCGCTCGCGCAGCAGCCGCTCGATATGCAGCGCCTGATTGCGATGCGAGAGGCTGGCGCGATCGGCCGCAAGCCGAATGACGAAACGCTCCATATCGCGGCGCAGGCCCAGCAGCATGCGCTCGCGCGCGAGGTCGATCGGCGCGATGTGCAGGCCGTGGCGCGGGCGGATGATGATCAGCGTATCTGCGGACAGACGATTGACGGCGTGATGCACCGGTGTGCGCCCGAAGCCGGTGATCTGCTGCAACTCCAGCATCGTCATGAATTGTCCGGGCTTGAGCTCGCAATGAACAAGGAGCTCTTCGATCTTCTGGTAGGCCAGCTCGAAGAAGTTGAGCCGGTTGCGCCGGGAGGGCCTGCCCTCGCCGTCGTCGTCGTTTCTCACCACCTCGAGCGCGCGCTTGCGCCGTGCCATGTCGTTCACTCCCGTCAGGTTCGCGCTCTCGTTGTTCCGAGGCGCCTTGTTTGTGGCACCCTTAAAACATGTTGTGATATATTACAAGCAGGCGTAAGACTTCCGCACGACATGCAGCATGCTGCACTGCGAAATGAGAAGTCGGCGCAAGGCGCCGTGCGATGGGAGGATAATTGCCGTGAAGATCACGTCGATCGAGACGCTGCGTACCGAAGAATTCTCCAACGTCATCTGGGTGCGCGTCCACACCGACGCGGGCGTGATCGGTCTCGGCGAGACCTTCTATGGCGCGGGCGCGGTCGAGGCGCAGATCCACGACACTTTTGCCGGCCGCCTGCTCGGCCGCAATCCCTTGCACATCGAAGCGATCCATCGCGACATGCTGAACCTGCCGATGGCGCAGTCCTCCACCGGCGTCGAATATCGCGCGGCTTCCGCGATCGACATCGCGCTGTGGGACCTGTTCGGCAAGGTTTGCGGCCAGCCCGTGCACCAGATGCTCGGCGGCCTCTGCCGCGACAAGCAGCGCATCTACAACACCTGCGCCGGCACGCAATATGTGCGCTCCACCAATATCAGCCCGGTCGCGAACTGGAATCTCGGCGCCAACAAGGGTCCCTATGAGGACCTCGACGGCTTCATGAACCGCGCCGATGCGCTGGCCGAAAGCCTGCTCGAAAGCGGCATCTCCGCGATGAAGATCTGGCCGTTCGATCCCGCCGCGCAGGAGAACAAGGGTCTCTACATCACCGCCGCGCAGATGAAGCAGGCGATCGAGCCGTTCGAGAAGATCCGCAAGGCCGTCGGTGACAAGATGGAGATCATGGTCGAGCTCCACTCGCTCTGGAACCTGCCGACCGCCAAGCAGATCGCGCGCGCGCTCGAGCCCTACAAGCCGACCTGGTACGAAGACCCGATCCGCATGAACTCGCCGCAGGCGCTCGCCGAATACGCCCGTTCGACCGACGTCTGGGTCTGCGCCAGCGAGACGCTGGGCTCGCGCTTCCCCTACAAGGACATGCTCGACCGCGATGCCATGCACGTGGTGATGGCGGATCTGTGCTGGACCGGCGGTCTCACGGAAGGCCGCAAGATCGCGGCGATGGCCGAGACCTATCACCGTCCCTTCGCACCGCACGATTGCATTGGCCCGATCGGCTTCATCGCGGCCATCCACATGTCGTTCAGCCAGCCCAACACCTTGATCCAGGAATCCGTGCGCGCCTTCTACAAGGGCTGGTACAATGAGCTCGTCACGACGATGCCGGTGATCAAGGACGGCTATGTCTTCCCGATGGAAGGCCCCGGCCTCGGCGTCGACCTGCTGCCCGCCGTATTCGACCGCACCGATCTCACCGTGCGCCGCTCCAACGTCTGAGGATTTCCCAGGATGAGCACCTCCCTCTTCGATCTCTCCGGCCGCACCGCACTCGTGACCGGGTCCTCCCGCGGGCTCGGCCGCGCCATTGCCGAGGGCATGGCCAGGGCCGGTGCGAAGATCATCATCAACGGCGTCGATCCCAAGCGCGTCGAGCAGGCCGTCGCCGAGTTTCGCGCCGCCGGGCATCAGGCCGAGGGTGCCGCGTTCAACGTCACCGACGAGCCCGCCATCGTCGCCGCCTTCGAGCGCTTCGATCGCGAGGGGCTTGCCGTGGACATCCTCGTCAACAATGCCGGCATCCAGCACCGCAAGCCGCTGGCGGAGTTCACCACCGACGAATGGCGCAAGGTGATCGAGACCGATCTCACCAGCGCCTTCGTGATCGGGCGCGAGGCCGGCAAGCGCATGATCCCGCGCAAGCGCGGCAAGATCATCAATATCGGCTCGCTCGGCAGCGAGCTGGCGCGCCCCACCATCGCGCCCTACACGGCGGCCAAGGGCGGCATCAAGAACCTGACCCGCTCGATGGCGGTGGAATGGGCCCAGCACGGCATCCAGGCCAATGCGATCGGCCCGGGCTACATGCTCACCGACATGAACGAGGCGCTGGTCAACAACCCCGACTTCAACAGCTGGCTGATGGGCCGCATCCCCTCCAAGCGCTGGGGCAAGCCGGACGAGCTCGTGGGCACGGCGATCTTCCTCGCCTCGGATGCGTCCACCTATGTCAACGGCCAGATCATCTATGTCGATGGCGGCATGATCGCCGCGATGTGATCGCGAAGACCACGAAGGAGCAGGCCATGCGCGCCGTCGTCATCCACGCCCCGAAAGACCTGCGGATCGACAGCTACCCGGATCCGGCGCCCGGCCCGGGCGAGGTCCGCGTCAAGATCGCCAATGGCGGCATCTGCGGCTCCGACCTGCACTACTACCATCACGGCGGTTTCGGCGTGGTGCGCATCCAGCAGCCGATGGCGCTGGGACACGAGATCGCCGGCGTCGTCGCCGCGGTCGGCGACGGCGTCACCGGCGTGAAGACTGGCACGCGCGTCGCGGTCAATCCGAGCAAGCCGTGCGGCCAATGCCTGCATTGCCAGGAAGGCATGCGCAACCAGTGCCTCGACATGCGCTTCCTCGGCAGCGCGATGCGCTTTCCTCACGTGCAAGGCGGGTTTCGCGAGTTCGTCACGGTTGATGCGACGCAGGCCGTGCCGATCTCCGACAAGCTCTCGCTGGCGGAGGCCGCGGTCGCCGAGCCGCTCGCCGTGTGCCTGCACGCCGGCAAGCAGGCCGGACCCCTGCTCGGCAAGCGCGTTCTGATCACCGGCTGCGGCCCGATCGGCGCGCTGATGATCCTGGTCTCGCGTTTCGGCGGCGCGTCCGAGATCGTGGTCACCGATGTCGCCGACGCGCCGCTCGCGGTCGCGAAAAAGCTCGGCGCCACCCACGCCATCAATGTCGCGACCAACGCCACCGCCCTCGATCCCTGGCGCGCCGGCAAGGGCGTGTTCGACACGCTGTTCGAGGCTTCCGGCAATCAGGCCGCGCTGCGCGCCGCGCTCGATGTGCTCCGTCCGGGGGCGACGCTGGTGCAGCTCGGCCTCGGCGGCGAGATGACGCTGCCGATCAACGCCATCGTCGCCAAGGAATTGCAGCTGCGCGGCACCTTCCGCTTCGATCCCGAGTTCGAGCTGGCGGTGCGGCTGATGGGCGAAGGCCTGATCGACGTCAAGCCGTTGATCACGGCGACCATGCCGTTCGAGAACGCGGTCGCCGCCTTCGAGCTCGCCAGCGACCGTTCGCAGTCGATGAAGGTGCAGCTGACATTCTGAGCTACTGACTGGCCACCAGCTTTTCGCTCACGAGCCGGACCGCCCCGCGTTTCCACGAATAGTCCGCGCCCATGCGCAGGCCGCTGTCGCCACGTGCCAGCACCGCGCCGGTCCGGGCATCGCGGACCTGGAAGCCCAGCGTATATTCGGTGCGGCTGACGCGCCGCACCACGCCGATCAGCGACTGGTCGGCGCCGAGCTTTTGCGCGATCGCAGCCTCGCAGCCGCCGCAGTCGCGCAAGGCGCGCGCCTTCGCCTCGCCGCCGATGTCGACGATGCGGTAGCGGCCGGACCGGCTTAGCTCCTCCCGCACGCCGGCGGTGACTTCGGCAAGGTATGACGCATCCGACGCGGCCGAGGCGCCCGCTGACGCCGCAGTCGTATCCTCGAGCTCGAAATCGAACACCGCAAGCGCGACCGGCGCGGGCGCGCCGAGCGCGGCCATCACCTCGCGGGAGACGAACATCTCGGCGCGCTCCCATGATTCATCATTGTCGCCGCGGAAGGTGTAGAGCTTGTCCATCACCAGCTTCTTGGCGCCGACGTCGATCACGGCGACCTTGGCCCATTGCACCAGCGTGCTCGTCTTCTGGATGCCGCCGATGACCTTGAACGCCGCGCCGTCCTGGGCCGTGGCGAGCCGGTAACGGCCATCCGCGCCGATATCCCGCCTGAGCGCCGCCATGAACGCCTGAAGCCGCCGCTCGTGGGCCGCGGTCTGATTGGCCGGCTCGGCCGACGTGTCGGTATAGCTGAAATCGTCCATGGCAACGCCAATGGCCTCGGCACCGGCCGGCGAATGGCTTGCCGGGAGAACGAAGAGAAGCGCGGAGAGGATCAGCCTGATACGGCGCATGCGGGCCTCGTGCGATGGAGCGGCGCGGTAGTCTGGACGGGCGTCCTCAGGCAGCGCAGCAGCGCCCCTCCCGGCGAGCACCGGGAAAATTTCACGACATTGCACTGCGGTAACGCCCAGCCTTTCCGCGGCTTGCGTTCTGCCGTTTAATGCGCAGGCGACAATTCCGTTCGCATCAGGTGCCTGCCGATGTGGAACCGTCCGAGGTTCGATCTCAAGGTCCGTCTGACGTTGCGCGTGGCCGCCATCCTGGCCGCATGCTTCGCCGCGATCTCCGCCTATTTCCTGCTCGAGGCCGACCGCGCCGCGCATGCGCGCAGCGACAGCATCGCCGCCATCGTGGCGAAATCGCTGGAGCTGCAGCAGGGCAAGGTGCAGTGGGTGGCGAACCCGCGCTCGGACTTTCCCAACCTCGACCCGGTTTCCGCCTATGTGATGACGCCCGGCCTGTGCCTGGCATTCCGGGGACCTGCCGGCGACATCCTCCAGCGTTTCTGCAGCGGCGCGCCGATTCCGTCGAACCCGCCGCCGCAGGCCTTCGCCGCCTTCTACCGCAGCCTGTTCGACCCCGGCCGCGAGGCGGCACGTCCTGTGATCGTGCGCGGCACAAGGCTCGGCGAAACCGTGGTCTCGGTCGATCCGGCCGTGCAGACCGCGGAAGCCTGGCACGAGGCCGGCCGCCTGATGCTGGCACTTGCCATCGCCCTGCCGCTGCTCTGCGTGCTGGTCTACGCCGCGCTGGCGCGCGCGCTGCGCCCGACCCGTATGATCCGGACCGGTCTCGAGCGCATCGCCGCCAACGACCTGACCACGCGGCTGCCGCCGTTCGACCTCGCCGAGCTCTCCGCCATCCGCGACGTCTTCAACCATCTCGCCCAAAGCCTCGACACCGCGTTGGCCGAGCGCAACGAGCTGACTCGGAAGCTGATCGCGCTGCAGGACGAGGAGCGGCGCCATCTCGCCCGCGAGCTGCACGACGAGTTCGGCCAGTCGCTCGCCGCCATCCGCGCGCTCGCCGCATCGGCGCGCCAGACCGCGGCGCAGGACTGCCCTTCCCTGCTCTCCGAATGCGACGGCATTTCGCGGACCGCGACCGGCATGATGGAGACGCTGCGCGGCGCGCTGTTCCGGCTGCGCCCGCCCGATGTCGAGGAGCTCGGGCTCGTCGCCAGCCTCGAGGGCCTCGTCGCGGGCTGGAACGGGCGCAGCCGCGGCCAGACGCGCTTCTCGATCCGCTTCGACGGCGCGGTCGAGACCCTGCCGGCCGCGATCAGCGCCAACCTCTACCGCATCGTGCAGGAGGCGCTCACCAACGCCGCCAAGCACGCCGACGCCTCCAAGGTCAGCCTCGAATTGACGATGCGACCGGGCGAGATCGCGCTTGCGGTCGACGACGACGGGCGCTCGAACGATCCCGCCGCGAAATCCGGCATGGGCCTGCTCGGCATGCGCGAGCGCGTCGCCGCGCTGCGCGGCCGGCTGAGTTTCGAGGCCGGACCGACCGGCGGCTCCGCGCTGCGCGTCGTCATCCCGCTCGAAGCCGCCGATCGGTCCTTGCTGGATCACGCGGCATGAGCACGAGCGATGCGACCATCCTGCTGGTCGACGACCATTCCGTCGTCCGCGAAGGCTATCGTTCGGTGCTCGAGAAGCAGCCGGGCCTTCGCGTGATCGCGGAAGCCGCCGACGGTACCGAAGCCTATCGCCTGTTCAAATCCGAGGCGCCCGACCTCGTGGTCATGGACCTCAGCATGCCCGGCATCGGCGGCATCGAGGCCGTGAGGCGCATCAGGCAATGGGACAAGGGCGCGAAGATCCTGGTCTTCACCATGCATCAGAATGCCGGCTTTGCCGTGCAGGCGATCCGCGCCGGCGCGCGCGGCTACGTCACCAAGACCAGCCCGCCCGAAACATTGGTGCGCGCGGTGATGGACGTGCTCGCCGGCAAGATCGCCATCAGCCCCGACATCGACCACGAGCTTGCCATGAGCCGGCTCGCCGGCGAGAGCTCGGCGGCCGACGTGCTCACCCCGCGCGAGTTCGAGGTGATGCGGCTGCTGCTCGCCGAGAGGACGACGGACGAGATCGCCGAGACTCTGCATGTCAGCCCGAAGACGGTGGCGAACCTGCATTCGCTGATCAAGGACAAGCTCGGCGTCGGCTCCGACATCGAGCTGGTGCGCCTCGCGCTGCGCCAGGGATTGCTGACGCAGGTCGATCTCGGCGAGGCGTGAACGTCACGCCAGATAGCGGGTGAGATAGCCTTCCATGGCGTAGAGCGCGCAGAGCGCGAGGCTCGACCACACCGCGGCGCTGAAATACAGGAACATCCAGGTCAGCTCGCCCTTCCAGTGCGCGATGTCGTGGGTCACCACCCAGCGCGTCGAGACGTCATGCAGGCCTTCGAGCAGGCCGAGGAATTTGTTGCCCTCGGCATGCCCTGCCCGCCAGCGGCTGAGATACATGGGCACGTCGACGGTGACGAGGAAGGCGAGGAAGCAGGCGATGCCGATGATGCCCGCGATCATCGCCCAGCGCACCGGCCCCTGGAATTCCGGCATCAGGCGGCACAGTGCGATTCCTGCGAGGAAGAAGGTGACCGCCCACAGCGAGTTCTCGATCGCGTTGAAGAGGAAGTTCGTGGTCACCACCGCGTACCAGGAGAAGCACTCCGCGATGATGATGATGGGCACGATCACCAGCGCGATGTTCACCGCGGTTTCCGCCCCGGTCATGCGACCGAGCTGATGCAGGATGATCGCCCATTGCGCGACGAAGCAGAGCTCGGCCACGGTCGCAACCGTCCGGCCGACCACGACGCTCGACAGCCAGGTGTCGAACAGGCAGATGCGTTGCACGTCGGCGCGCGGCAGCACCGAGCGGAAGGCGCAGCCGAACACATAGCCGGCGCAGAGCAGGAACATCAGCCCGATGTCGGAGCCGCCGCTGATGCTGCCCGCAACCGTCGGGTAGAACTCGCGGTACAGCATGAACCAGACGAGAATGTTGGCCGCGCTGACAAACGTCAGGGACCCCCACCACCACGCGAGGGGATTTGACCGCGCCTGCCACTGCAACATGATGAATCGCTCCGCTGTAATCGACGTGACATGTCTTCGTAATAATCCTGTCACAGGAAGCTACGGAATCACGACAAAAATCTGTGTGTGACAGCGCTTTCTGGGCATTTTTTCCCAAGGCGGAGGTCGCAATTCGGCGTCCGCAGGTGTCCGCATATTGGACACTTTATAGGCCTGTTGTGAATCTATTGGACAGACGATTGCGCAGGGTCCATGAAAGCCGCATGGACCGAACCGCGACCAAGCCCGCTCACACGCTCCCCTCCGCAGCCGCGGCGCTCGCATCGAGCGCCGATGACGCCGCCTTCGCGACGACGCTGGCCAAAGGCCTCGTGGTGCTCGAGGCGTTCAAGGCGGGGGCGACACTGCTCGGCAATCTGGAGCTGTCGCGGCTGACAGGCATTCCACGTCCGACGGTGGCGCGGCTGACGCATACACTCGCCGAGCTCGGCTATCTCCGTTACGATTCCAGGCTCGCCAAATATCGCGTCGGCGCGCGCGCGCTGCGCATGGCCCATCCGCTGCTTGCCGACATGCAGTTCCGCCAGATCGCGCGCCCGATGATGCAGGAGCTGGCGCAGAGCGTGCGCGGCACCGTCTCGATCGGCCTGCTCGACGGCACCTCGATGATCTATGTCGAGACGGCCCGCTCCGGCGACGTCGGCCCGCACGTCCCCGACATCGGCATGCCCATTCCGGTCGTGCTGACGGCAATGGGCCGTGCCGCGGCTGCGACCCTGCCCGCAGCCGACGCGACGATGCTCGAACAACGCATCGCAGGCGAGGATGCCGAGCTCTGGTCGGCGTTTCGCGACAACTACCGCGCCGGCCTTGCGCAATGCGCCAGCCGCGGCTTCTGCACCTGCTGGGGCGAGTACATGGCCTCGATCCACGCCGTCGCCGCGCCGCTGTTTCACATGAGCGAAAGCCGGCAGTCATTCTCGATCAATTGCGGCATCCCCGCGTTCCGGCTCCAGCCGGGACAGTTGGAGAGCGAGATCGGCCCGCGCATCGCGGCGCTCGCCGACAGCATCCGCGCCATCGTCAAGCAGACGGCCGCCTCCCAGACGGCGCCGCAAAAACAGAAGAAGATCATAGGCGCAAGGAAATGACATGGCTGGGCCGCTCGAGGGATTGAAGGTTCTCGACATCGCGACGATCATCGCCGCGCCGTTCGCTGCAACGCTGCTCGCCGACTACGGCGCCGATGTCCTCAAGATCGAGATGCCCGGGACCGGCGACGGCGTGCGCTCGTTTCCGCCGTTCAAGGACGGCAAGCCGCTGTGGTGGAAGGCCGCCAACCGCAACAAGAAGTTCGCCACGCTCGATTTGCGCACGCCGGACGGGCTTGCCCTGTTCAAGCAGCTGCTGCCGCGCTTCGACGTGCTGATCGAGAATTTCCGTCCGGGAACGCTCGACCGCTGGGGCCTTCCCAAGGAAGTGCTGTGGTCGATCCAGCCGCGCCTCGTCATCCTGCGCGCCACCGCCTTCGGGCAGGACGGACCCTACCGCGAGCGTCCCGGCTTTGCCCGCATCTTCGAGGCCATGGGCGGCCTGACCTACATCACCGGCGAGAGCGCAGGCGAGCCGACCCATCCGGGATATCCGATCGGGGATTCGATCGGCGGCCTGTTCGGCGCCGTCGGTGTGCTCGCCGCGCTGTGGAAGCGGGCGCGCGACCCGGATGCCCCCGGCGAGGAAATCGATCTCGCGCTCACCGAAGCCAATTTCCGCCTGCTCGACGTCCTCGCCATCGAGCACGACCAGCTCGGCGTCGTGCGCGGCCGCATCGGCAACGCCAACGGCTATTCGGCTCCGGCCGCCGTGTTTCACACCAGCGACGGTCACTGGGTGACGCTCGCAGGCTCGACCAACGCGCTCTACGCGGCGAACTGCCGGGCGATCGGACGGCCCGACCTGATCGACGATCCCCGCTTCGCCACGAACGACCGGCGCGTCAAGCACGCCTCCGAGCTCAACGACATCTTCGCCGCCTGGTGCGCCGCGCATCCGCTCGACGAGGTTCTTGCGAAATTCAACGAGGCCCAAGGGACCCTCGCGCCGATCTATGCGATCGACCAGATCGCGAGCGATCCGCAGGTGAAGGCGCGCGAGGTGATCACGCGCGTCCCCGACCGGGATTTCGGCACGGTCGCCATGACCAACGCCGTTCCGCGCTTCACCGTCGATCCCACCCGTATGCGCAACGCCGCCGGCGACGTCGGCCAGGACAATCGCGAGGTCTACCGGGATTGGCTCGGCCTCTCGGAGCAGCAGATCGAACAGCTCACCCAACGGAAGGTGATCTGACGTCCAGACAACCATAACGACACAACAAAAACAAAAGGGAGGAAGAAACAGTGGCATCGTTCAAGGTCACTCGCCGGACCCTGCTCGGCACGATCGCCGGGGGCCTCGTCGCCTGCCCGGGGCTGACCGCCAACGCCGAGGATGCCTGGCCGTCGCGCCTGGTGCGGCTGATCTCGCCTTACGGGCCGGGAGGTTCCAACGACATCTCGCTGCGTCTGCTCGCCGAGGAGTTCGGCCGCAACCTGCGCCAGCAGTTCATCGTCGAGAACAAGCCGGGCGCCGGCACCCGCATCGCCAACGACACCGTCGCGCATGCGCCGGGCGACGGCTACACCCTCCTCTATGTCGCCGCGCCCTACGCCACGGCCGAAGCGCTGTTCGGCAAGCTGACCTACGAGCGGAAGGACCTCCAGCCGGTCGCGATGGCGGTGATCGCGCCATTGTTCCTGATCATCAGCGCGGACGCGCCGTTCAAGACCCTCCCCGAGCTGGTCGCCTACGGCAAGTCGAAGCCGGACGGGCTGACCTTCGCCTCGCCCGGCGCCGGCTCGCAGCCGCATCTTGCCGGCGAGCTCTTGTTCAGGGATGCCGGCGTCAAGGGTCTCAACATTCCCTTCAGGGGGGATGCGGCATCCTACACCGAGCTGCTCGCCGGCCGTGTCGATGCGACGCTGACGGCGCTGCCGACCGCGCTGCCCTATATCCAGAGCGGCAAGTTCATCGTGCTCGGCGTCGCCTCAACCGAGCGCAGCGCGCTCTACCCGCAAGCGCCGACGCTGCGCGAGCAGGGTTTTCCCAACGTGGCTGCCGCCGGCTGGTACGGCTTCATGGCGCCATCGACGACGCCGCGCGCGATCGTCGACAAGCTCCAGGCCGAAGTGCTCCGCGCGCTCGCCGAGCCCGCGATCAAGGACAAGCTGACCGCCCAGGGCCTGGAAGTGCGCGCCGGCACCGCCGCCGAGTTCGGCCAGTTCATCGACAACGAAACCAGCAAATGGACCGCGCTGATCCGCGAGGCCGGTCTCAAGGGCGAATGAGCCTCACGCACAGGACATGCACATGACAAAGGATTGTCTCAAGCGCGCCGCGGGCGCGGCGATCGCCCTCGCGCTGCTGGCTCCAGCCGCACAGGCGCAGAAGAAATACGATCCCGGCGCCTCCGACGCCGAGATCAAGGTCGGCCAGACCGTGCCGCTCAGCGGTCCGGCCTCGGCCTACGCGGTGATCGGCAAGACCCAGGCCGCCTACATGAAGATGATCAACGACCAGGGCGGCGTGAACGGCCGCAAGGTCGCGCTGATCCAGTATGACGACGCCTATTCGCCGCCGAAGACGGTGGAGCAGACCCGCAGGCTGGTCGAAAGCGACGAGGTGCTCCTGACGTTCCAGATCATCGGCACCGCGCCGAACGTCGCCGTGCAGAAATATCTCAACGCCAGGAAAGTCCCGCAGCTCTTCGCCGCGACCGGCGCGGCACGCTTCACCGACCCCAAGAGCTTTCCATGGACCATGGGCTTCAACCCCTCCTACCTCGTCGAGGGCCGGATCTATGCGCAATACCTTCTGAAGAATCATCCGAACGCCAGGATCGGCGTGCTCTACCAGAACGATGATCTCGGCAAGGATTACCTCGCCGGCCTCAAGGCCGGCCTCGGCGACAAGGCGAAGATGGTGGTGGCCGAGACGTCCTATGAGATCACCGAGCCGACCATCGACTCCCAGATCCTCCGGCTGAAGGACTCCGGCGCCGACGTGCTGTTCAGCGCCACAACGCCAAAGCAGGCCGCGCAAGCGATCAAGAAGGTCGCCGAGATCGGCTGGAAGCCGCTTCACATCATCGACATCAACGCCTCTTCGGTCAGCGCCGTCCTGAAGCCGGCCGGGCTCGACAACGCCAGGGGTGTCGTCAGCGTCGGCTATGTCAAGGACTCCGCCGATCCCGAATGGAAGGACGACCCCGGCATGAAGCGCTATCTGGCCTTCATGGCGAAGTACTATCCGGACGGCGACAAGGATTCGAACCTGAACGTCTATGGCTACATCACCGCACAGCTTCTCGTGCAGGTGCTGAAGCAATGCGGCGACGACCTCACCCGCGAGAACGTGATGCGTCAGGCCGCCAATCTCAGCAACATCGAGCTCGACCTCACCCTGCCGGGCATTTCGGTCACGACCACGCCGACCGACTACCGCGTCAACAAGCAGTTTCAAATGGTGCAGTTTGACGGTCAGCGCTGGCAGAAGATCGGCGGCGTTGTAACCGACGACGCAAAGGAGTGAGGCTATCCCGCGAGGCGGCGCCCACCCATCCGAAGCAGTCGGGCCTCAAAGCCTGCCGGTGCGACGGCCCCCAGTGCGGATGAGGTCATCGGATTCGGCGACAAAGCGCTGATATTCGGAGATGGCGCGATTGGCCATGCGGATGCGGTTGGTCTGGCCCTCGTCGACCATCGCGGCAACGCGCTGGGCCAGGAACACGCAGGCCTCGTAGTCGTCGCGGATGGCGCCCGTCCGCACGAGGAAGTCCCGGGCGATCTCGTAGGCCTGCTCGGCGGCCAGACTGCGATAGTCGCTGAAGATAATGTGCGTCATGAACGGCAAAGCCGCAGGACCATTAAGGTTCCTGCGGCTGCGACGGACCTGCCGACAATCCGCGCGTTCCGGGACGATACGAAGCATCGAACCCGGAACGACGAAGCCCGTCTAGCGTTTCAGCCCCGCGACATAGGCCGCGAGCTTGTCCAGCGTCTGGTAGCCGTACTCGACCGCACCGAAGCCGATCATGCCGTCGCGCTGCTCGGTGCTCGAGGCCAGCTGCCGCATCATCAGCACGGTCTTGCCGTTGCTCTGCTCGGCGAAAGTGACGGTGAAGCGAAACATGTTGGGATCGACGTCCTGGTCGGTGCCGTGATCCATCTCCATCAGCGACGGCCGCTCGATGCGGCGGAAGCGCATCCGGTTCGGATAGACCGTGCCGTCGGGGCCGATCATGTTGAAGCGCCAGACGCCGCCGACCCGCACGTCGATCTCGAAGGTCTCGAGCTTGAAGCCCTTCGGCCCGAACCATTGCGGCAGGTGCTTCGGATCGGACCATGCCTCGAACACCAGCTCGCGCGGCGCGTCGATCACGCGCGACATCACGATCTCGCGGTCGAGCGACCATTGCGACAGGGCGGGGTTGGCAGAATTCGTCATGACTCGGCACCTTTCTTCTTGGTTGTACGCGACGGCCGCTTGGCGGCCGCCCTCTCCTTCTTCAGTTGCATCACATAGGCTTCGAACCGGTCGAGCCTGGCCTCCCAGATCGCGCGCTGCTGCTGGAACCAGTCCTCGGCGCCGACAAGCGCGTCCGGGGTGAGCCGGCAGGTCCGCACGCGGCCGGATTTCTCCGACTCAACGAGGCCGCTCAGCTCCAGCACATGGATGTGCTTCATGAAGCTCGGCAGCGCCATGTCGAAGGGATCGGCGAGCTCGCCGACGGAGGCCTCACCGGCGCACAGCCGCATCACGATGGCCCGCCGCGTGGGATCGGCGAGCGCTGCGAAGACCTGGTCGAGGCGAGCTTGTTGGTTAGCCATGAAGCTAACTATACACGGCGAACGGCGGACGTCAACAATTGTTAGCCTACTGGCTAAGTCATAATTTGCGGCACCGTAGCCCGGATGGAGCGCAGCGAAATCCGGGGATCTCGCCACAAGCCACAGGAGTTCCGGATGACGTGACGCTCCATCCGGGCTACGGGCCCGCCACACGGAACCCACAACGCGGAATCGTGAATTGGGACCTCGCGCCCTCCCCGCTAAAACATGCCGGGGGCGCACAAGCATCATTCATCAGCAACGTGCCGCCTGTTGTCATGTCACCATCGATCAGCCGGCGAAGCTTCGCTTGGGCCGGGCTCATTCCCCTCGCGATCGCGCTACGGCCGCGCCGTGCGTCGGCGGATTCCGACATGATCGCGCAGATGCGCGACATCGTCGCCGCCGAGCTCGCGCCCACCGCGACGCCGGACCATCCGGGCGGCCTTGCCGCCGCGCTCTATGCCGGCCGCCACGTCGAATTCTTCAACTATGGCTTTGCCGACGATGGCACGCGACGGCCGGTGACACCGGATACGCTGTTCAACCTCGGCTCGCTGCGCAAGCCGTTCGAGGCGGCGCTGGTCGCGCTCGGGACGATCCGCGGCGAGCTCAGGCTCGACGACCGCCTGCAAAAATACCTTCCCGAGCTCGGCGGCGACTACGTCCGCCGCATCACCGTCGGCGAGCTCGTCAGCCACACGTCGGGGCTGCTGCTGCCGACCGACCATCCGCCATGGCCGAACGAGCAGTTCTCGCGGGCGCAGTTCATCGCGATGCTCAACGCCTGGACACCGCCCGCAGGCATCGCGCCCGGCAAGCAGCGCATCTACAGCCACGCCGGCTACGTGCTGCTCCAGCTCGTGCTCGAAAACTGCTACCAGACGCCGATCGCAACCCTGCTCGAGCAGCGCGTCCTTGGGCCGCTCGGCATGACCGCGACCTCCCTGCCCGAGCGCGGCGAGGACAACCGTGCCGTCATGGACGCGGCCTGGATGCAGCGCGTGGTCCAGGGCTATTCGGATCAGGGCATGGCGATCGGCAGCCCCGGCAACCAGCAGAGCTATTTCGATTTCCCCGGCACCGGCCAGATGTTCTCGTCTGCGCGAGACCTTGCAGCTTTCGTTGCGGCCTGCGTCGACGGCCGCTCGCTCGATCCGCATCTGCGCGAGGCGCTGCGGATGACACAACGCGAGACGTTCCACGTCGACGAGAAATTCGGACAGGGCATGGCCTGGGAGACCGTGCGCCTGCCCGGCGTCACCGTCGTCGACAAGCCCGGCGGGCTCAACAACACCTCCGGCTATCTCGGCCTGGTGCCGGCGCGGCGGATCGGCATCGTGCTGCTCGCCAATCGCGGCGAATATCCGCACGAGATCGCGCGCTACAAGATCCTGCCCGCGCTGGCGCGTCTGGTCGCCTCGCATACCGGCTGAGCGTCAAAGCAGGAAAACCTCCTCAAAACAGAAAGCCCCGGCTGAGCCGGGGCTTTCCACCAGATCCGGAACGGGATGAAGCTCAGTACCTGGCGACGACGGGTCCGCCGAACTTGTAGTTCACGCCGACGCGCACGATGTTCGATTTGAGATCGACCGAGTGCGTGTAGACGTTGCTCGGAAATGCGATGGCGGGCACGAAGGCCGCAAGGTTCGTGCTGGTCGTGCTGGCGCGGCCGAGATCGACGTAGAGATATTCGGCCTTCAGCGACCAGCCGCCGCCGAACGCGTATTCGGTGCCGACGCCCGCGGTCCAGCCGACACGCGTATCGCGGATTGCCGCCGATTCCGTCGCGGCCGCGAACGTATCGGTGAAGTTGAAATTGCCCTTCACCTCGGCGATCGCCGCACCGCCCGTGGCGTAGAGCAGCCAGGTCGGAGCCGCGAGGAAGCCGATGCGGCCGCGGATGGTGGCGAGCCAGTCGGCCGAGACCGACGACGACACCGTGAAGCCGGTCGGCGCGCAGCAGGGATAGAGCGCAGAGCCGGTCGCGCTGCCCTTGAAGCCGAAATAGTTGATGTCGCCCTCGAGGCCGAGCACGGCGTGGTTGACCTGCCAATTGTAGCCGGCGGTGAAGCCGCCGGTGACGCTGGAGCTGTTGACGCCCTGGGCGCCGACCGCATTGATCGCCGGCACGCTGCTGGCGGCGAAATAGCCGGTCGGCGAGAACACCGTCGAGGTGGTGGGATCGGCGCTGCCCCACTGGCCGCCGACAGTGCCGCCGACATAGAAGCCGGTCCAGTTGTAGGCCGCCGCCATCGCGGGCGCCTTGGTGTACTGCGCCGCGAGGTCGGCCGCATGCGCGGAAGCGGCGCCCAAAACAAGCGAAGCGACCGCCAGCAAAAACTTCTTCATTCCAGTCTCCTTGCCCACGCGATTGATCTCGCGTTTCGAATGCGCGCGCGGGCGGGCGGAAGCCATCCGGCGCCGGACTGGGAATAGGAGATGCACGGTCCGCGCGTCTCGGTTTGCGGCGCAGATCGTATGGACTGTGACGTAGTCTGTGACTTATCGCGCAAGACATGTGACGAGTGTGGCTTGAGCGCCACGCATCGCGCGTGCCGCAGCGGCGCGCGATGCAAATGGGCGTCGCGTCACGACAAGGTGCGCGAGAACAGCGAGGCGAATCCGCGCGCGGCGTCAGACCGAGCGCGTCAGTCCGCCATCGACCCGGATGTTCTGGCCGGTGATGTAGGCGGCGCCATCGGATGCCAGGAACGAGATCGTCGCCGCGATCTCCTCGACCGTGCCGTAGCGCTGCAGCGGCACGCTGTCGCGGCGCGCGTCGGTTTGCGGCAGGCTGTCGATCCAGCCCGGCAGCACGTTGTTCATCCGGATGTTCTCGGCCGCATGGGTATCGGTGAAGATCTTCGTGAAGGCGGCAAGCCCGGCGCGGAATACCGCGGAGGTCGGGAACATCGCGCTCGGCTCGAACGCCCATGCGGTCGAGATGTTGATGATGGCCCCGCTTTTCTGCGCCTGCATCACCGGCGTCACCAGCCGGGTCGGACGGATGACGTTGAGCAGATAGGTGTCGAGGCCGGTGTGCCACTGCTCGTCGGTGATCTCCGTGATCGGCGCGCGCGGCCCGTGTCCGGCGCTGTTGACGAGCACGTCGATGCGCCCCCACTTCGCCAGCGCGCCGTCGACGAGGCGCTTCAAATCGTCGTTCGACTTGTTGGAGCCGGTGACACCGAGGCCGCCGAGCTCGGCCGCCAGCGCCTCGCCCTTGCCGGACGACGACAGGATCGCGACGCGAAAGCCATCGGCTGCGAGCCGCCGCGCAGCCCCTGCGCCCATGCCGCTGCCGCCGGCGGTGACGAGTGCGACCTTCTCTGCTGCCATGACCATCATCCCTTGAGTTGAGGCGAGCCGCAGGCCCGGCCTATCATGGGGCTTCTACCGCCGGACCTGCCGGCAGGTCCACCGCCGAAGGCAACCATCATGAGCGAATTGCACATCCGCAACCTGCGCCCGGAGGAGATCTCCCTTGCCGCTGGCTGGGCCGCGGCGGAGGGCTGGAATCCCGGCCTGTCCGACGCCGCCTGCTTTGCGATTCCGGATGCGCAAGGCTTCTTCCTCGGCGAGATCGACGGCGAGCCGGTGGCGACCGTCTCCTGCGTCAATTACGACGACCGTTTCGCCTTCCTCGGCTTCTACATCGTGCGCGCCGATTTGCGCGGGTCCGGCCACGGCCTGCGGATCTGGAACGCGGCGATCGCGCACGCACGCCCCCGCGTGATCGGGCTCGACGGCGTCGTGGCGCAGCAGGACAATTACAGGAAATCCGGCTTCCAGCTGGCCTATGCCAACATCCGCTACGGCGGCATTCTCGCCGCGCCAAGGCCGCCGGCCGGTGTGGTCGCGCTCGAGACGGTCCCGTTCGCGCTTGTGGAAGCGGACGATGCCACCGTCTTCCCGGCCAGACGAAGCGCCTTCCTGCGCGCCTGGATCGGGACAAAGGGCCATGTGGGCCGCGCGCTCATGCGCGACGGCAAGCTTGCCGCGTGGGGCGTGATCCGCCCGTGCCGGACCGGATGCAAGATCGGCCCGCTTGTCGCCGACGATCGCGCGGCGGCCGAGACGATCGTGCAGGCCTTGCTGGCAAGTGCCGATGACGGCGAGATCTTCCTCGATGTCCCCGCCGTCAACCGCGAGGCCATCGCGCTCGCGGAAGGCCTCGGCCTCAAGCCGGTGTTCGAGACGGCGCGGATGTACACCGGGCCGATCCCGCCGCTGCGGATCGACCGCGTGTTCGGCGTGACCAGTTTCGAGCTTGGCTAGAGCATGATCGGGATCATGCTCGATAACGAGCTGCTCAGTAGCAGCGCATGATGTTGACGGTGTGCTCGCCGCCACCGCGGCCGGGCACCGTCACCTGCTCCGTCGGGCAGCTCGGCACATAGGGCCGGTCCGACGGCACCACGTTCGGCGGGAAACGATGCGCCCAGTCCCAGGGAACGTCATAGCTGTAGGTGTAGCGCACATCGTTCGAGAGCGGCTGTCCGGCATCGAGGAAGGGCTGGCTGTAAGACGCGCCGTCGTAGAAGAACCCGCCGCCGCCCGGCCAGTAGACCCAGGGATTGTTGCGGCGATGATGGAACCGCGCCCCCGGCGCGATCGGCGGACGGCCGGCGGCCGGCGGTACGGCAGCGCCCACCACGCCATGCGCCGCGGCGCCGGCAGGTCTGGCAAAACTATCGCTGGGGCTGATGAGCAGCGCGGCTGCGCTGAATGAGGCGAACAACGCCCCCAATGAGAGGGCTCTGCGACGGGATCTGGACATCATGATACGCACCAACTCGTTTGGCTTCGCGGCTCCCCAATCACACGCTAGGCCGGGCTGTCGCCCAGCCGCAAACGTATAATTAATTATTGGTTAAGGCACGCGATTAACGGGGAACAAGGTGCGGCAGAACGCCCGGAATTCCCCTCGCCTTTCAGGCACTTCGTTCCCGGAAGCGGCGCTTCATATCCTGTTGATCGGTTGATCGCACGCACCCGGATCAGCCGGAACGCTCCCCTATCGCATCCGTTGGCCCCGACGAGAAGCAAGGGAGCATCCTGAAATGCAGAACAGATCGAAACTTCTCTGCCTGGTCACGGCATCGCTGATCGCTGGCACCACGGCCGCCTCCGCGCAGGGCTATGGCTGGGACGGACCGCGCGTCGGCTGGAATCGGACGGGGCCGGCCTATTACGAACCGGCGCAGCCGCGCGCCTACTATCCGGATGCCGCGGGGCCCTATGGCGCGCTCAATGGCAGCAATCATCCGGCGCCGAGTTCGACGCAGGGCGATGTCGGCCCGGAAGGCAACAACAACGGCACGCTCACCGGCGTCTATCGCTGGTAACGCTCCACAAGGCCCATCGTCCTTACCGGACGGTGGGCCTTCGTGCGTCAGGACCGCGTCAGTGATCCTGAAACTGCTTGCGCAGCCACTCGAGCATCTCCTGCGTATTTCCATTGCCGGTGCCATTGCCGGTGCTTTGCGTCACGATCGCGGTGTTTCCGCCGCTGCGGCGATAGACCGTCGTGCGCCCGGGCTCCTTCTCGATCCTGACCTCGGCCTGCGCCGGATCGCCGCTTTGCGTGATCGAGGACGTTCCGTTCTCGTCCTGCACCACCGTGGTGTGACCGTCGGCGGCGCCGGCCGGCGCGGCTGCGATCACGCTCAAGAGTCCAATTCCGGATGCGAGCAGAAGCACTTTCATGTCACACCTCCATCATCGGCCGAACTGGAAGATCGCCAGCCAATTGAAACGTCCGAATTGCCGCACCGCTCCCGTGTTCATATCACCGATCTGAAGCAGGAGCGCATTGGTGGAATTGCCGACCTGGGTGATGTCGGCGATGTTGCTGAGGCCGGACTGACCGACCGCGGCGTTGGTGGTGCCGCCGACCTGGATCACGTTGACATAATTGCGCGTGCCGTTCTGGATGATCGTCGCATCCACCGTTCCCGTCCCGCCGATCTGGATCACCCGCGCGATGTTGATCCGGCTGTTCTCCTCGATCGTGACGGGCTGAACGTCGTTGCCGAATTGCACGATCGTCTCGATGGACACGTTCCGGTTCGTCACGCTGCGCTGGACGGATCCGGCCTGTGCCTGCGTCGCGGTGCCGATGGCGGCCAGCAACGCCGCAGCAGCCATCACCCGCCTCAACATTTGCCTGCCAGAGCGCATCGCGCTTCCCCGTTGGTTCCGGCGCCGATGAGTTTGCGCGCGATTTACGGTCCGGTCTGGTGGATCGTCGAACTATTGACGAGGCCGAATTGCATCACCGCGCCCGAGTTCATCGCACCGAGCTGCGACACGAGGCTGGTCGCCGACTGCCCGGCCTGGCCGACGAAGGCGAGATTGATCGTTCCGGTCTGGCCGACCGATGCCGAGTTCGTCCCGCCGAATTGCAGCACGCCGGTGGCATTGTTGGTGCCGTTCTGCGTCACCGTCGCGCTGGTGCTGCCGCCGATCATGAACACGCCCGCCATGTTGGTTTGACTGTTCTGGTTCAGCACGACCGGCGGTCCGCCGATCGACACGATGGTCTTGATGTCGGCGGTCTGGGCGCCGGCGGATCCGGCGCCGGCCGCGCACAGCGCGAGCGCTGCGCCGCTCGCTGCTGCCAACAGGTGTTTCGAGAGAGGTTTCATGACATGCCTCACCGCTTCGGGATTGCTCACGGCGTCTGTTGCAGGATGGTCGAGCCGTTCAGGATTCCGAGCTGCCCGACGCCGGCCGTGTTGTTGGCGCCGATCTGGCCGATCAGGCTCGAATTGGAGCCGCCGACCTGGGCGGCCAGTGCGGTGTTGGTCGCCGTCGGCGTGGTGCCGCCCTGCCCGATCACGGAGGTGTTGACGGTGAACAGCGATCCCGTCTGCACGGTGGTCGCATTGTTGGTCGCGCCGAACTGCAACGTTGTGGCGCTGTTGCTGGTGGAGCCGCTCTGCGAGATGAAGGAATTGTTGGTGGTGCCGAACTGCAGCACGCTCGCCGAGTTGCCGGCCTGTGCATCGACGGCCGTCAGGGCGCCGAACGCGGCGACCGCCGCAAAAAGATAGGTGATCCGCATGTCATTTCCTCCGCGACAATGAGCGAGCCATCGCGACTGGTCGTTTGGCCCGATTGCGCTGCTTTCGAGAAAGGCCCGGACGCACCAAAGGGGTGCGTCCGGCCGAACGGGACGTCTGTCAGTGCGCCGTCTGCGAGACGGAGCTGCCGTTGATGCCGAACACGCTGAGCTGGCCGACGCTGGCGGAGTTGTTCTGCAGCGCGGCGGGGCCGAACGAGTCCTGGGTGATCGAGCTGCCGTTGTTGCCGAACGCCACCTGGCCCGTGGTCGCCGAGTTCTGCACGCCGATCTGGTTCACCGTGCTGCCGTTGTTGAGCGAAGCGGAGCTGGTGCCCTGCATCGTGGTCGCGCTGTTGACGATGCCGAGCTGGCTGGTCGACGACGTCGAGTTGGTGAGGCCCTGCTGCGAAACGCTCGAACCGTTCACGACACCGACCTGCACCGTGGTGGAGGTGTTGGCGGCCTGCGCGGCGGACGAGAGGGCGAAAACGGCAACGGAAGCAAAAAACAATTTGCGCATGGAGTATTCCTTTCTGACCAAGTTGTCTGACTGGGTTCGGATGTCCGTCCTGGAGGCGACCGACATCGTGGGAATACTCTGAACCGATCGTGTGCCGCGCGACAGACTGCAGTTCATGCTAGTCGCTACGGACTAGACGCTGCGCGGCTTGAGCGCGCGCGAGCCGCGCGATGTGCGGCTAGCCCGCACCGGCGCGCGGCGCTTGCGTTTCGCGGCCCATGCTGTCGATCAGCCGCACCACCTCGATCGGCGAACGCAGCTCCAGTTTTCGCATCATGCGGGCGCGATGCACCTTCACCGTCACCTCGCTCACGCCAAGCCTTGCGGCGATCTGCTTGGCGACGAGCCCCTCGGCCATCAGCATCATGATTTCGCGCTCGCGGCTCGTCAGCATCTCGACGCGCTGCCTTGCGCCGCGGACGGTGTCCTCGCGCTCGATCCGCCTGCGGTCGCGCTCGAGGCCGTGCCTGATCGCGTCGAGGATCTCCTGCTCGCGGAACGGCTTCGGCAGGAACTCGACCGCGCCACGCTTCATCGCCTCGACCGAAACCCGGACATCGGAGTAGCCGCTGATGAAGACGATCGGAATGAACACGCCGGTCTCGACGAGCCGGCGCTGCAGATCGAGACCGGTCGGCGACGTCCCGGGAAAGCGAACGTCGAGCACGAGGCACGACGGCCCTTCGGACAGACTCTCCGCAAGGAACTCGTCGGTCGATGCGAACAGCTTCACCTGGTGGCCGGTCTCCTCGCAGAGGCTTCCAATCGCATTTCGAATCTGGATTTCGTCGTCGACGACATAGACGGTGGCCTGGCCTGAATTCATTTCAAAAAACTCCCGGCTTGGGCTCGATGGACCGGCAAAACGCCGTCCATTCTTCTTGCAAGCGAAGACAAGGTGCTTGGATCGACTCGCGGGAATCGAACGATCGGCGTTCGTCCGCCGGCTCGACGTCTTAGGGCCAACGCTCGCCCGAGGCGAGTGAAGGCGTTCACACATCGGCCTTCGTGATGGCGGGGATTTCGACGCGCCACAGGCGGCATCATGGCGAAGCGCGCTATCGCGAATGCGACAGTCCGGTATCTCGGCCGCAGCATCGTCAACTGCGTCATGGCACTACAACCCACGTGCCGGCGTGAACGCCGGTCACCGGCCGCATCGGCCGGATCATACGAGGCGTTCAGTCAGCTTATCGAGTTCGATACCGCGCGCATCGTATCGATACGACTCGTATGCATTGTCGGCAAATCACGAAACGTCGCACCCTCGTACTTTACTTCTGGATGATGATGCGCACCCGACCGTCGCCCCCGCGAGCGCGACATACTGACGATCGATACTACTCCTGGATGAATTACAACCATAACGAGTTGCCACTTTTTCCCTCCGCCAACGAACATTTTCAACGAGGCGGGTTTTGATATGCGATTTGTGCCAGCGATTGCCTTGCTCGGAACTGCATGCGGTCTCGCCGCCATCTATGCCGCGGGGCCAGCCGTCATCACCGGCGCCGCCGGGAGTGCGGCAGACAAAGCGGCTCACGCCTACGACCAGACCAGGCAGCTGCTCGTGCCCGGCCGCCGCGAAGCACCGACCTTCGGGTCGGATGCCCCCGTGTTCCGCTATGCCGCGATCCAGCGCGGCAGCATAGAGCAGACCGTTACCGTCACCGGCGCCCTGCAGCCCGTCAAGACGATCGAGGTAGGGTCTCAGCTCTCCGGGCAGCTCGCCCGGGTCTATGTCGATTTCAACGACACGGTCAGCAAGGATCAGCCGCTCGCCCTGATCGATCCGCGCAGCTTCGCGGCGAAGGTCGACGAGGCCAGGGCTTCGCTGGCGGTCGCCAATTCCATCGTCGACATCGCGCGCGCCAAGCTCGACCGCGCCAGGATCGATCTGCAGAACGCCAAGGGCAGCCGCGACGTGCTCGCCGCCAAGCTCGAGAGCGCCCAGGCGGTCAAGTCCTCGGCGCAGAAGACCCTGCAGCGCAAGCTGGCGCTGCAGTCGCAGAACGTGGTTGCGACCACGACGGTCGACGACGCCCAGACCGAGTTCACAGCGCGTCTCGCCCAGGAGCGCGAGGCCGAGGTCCTGATGTCCCTCAACGCCTATTCCGTCGATGGCGCGCAGGCCGACGTCCGCCGCATCGAGGCCGAGCTGCAGCAGGCCCGCATGGCGGTGCCGGAGAAGGCGGCCGTTCTCGCCGCGGCCCAGGCCGATCTCGACCGCACCGTGATCCGCTCGCCGATCGACGGCGTCGTCGTCGGCAGGTTCGTCAACGAGGGCCAGACGCTCGCGGTCGGCCTGGAATCGCGCACCACCTTCGTCGTCGCGCACCGTCTCGAAGACATGGAGATCCACGCGCAGGTCGACGAAGCCGATATCGGGCGCATCGCCCCCGGCCAGCGCGCCCATTTCACGGTGGACGCCTATCCCGACCGCCGCTTCGAGGCGGTGGTGCGGCAGGTGCGCAAGGCCCCGCAGACCCAGCAGCACGTCGTCACCTACACCGTCGTGCTGTCGACCTCCAACCTCGACGGCGCGCTGCTGCCCGGCATGACCGCGCTGGTGAAGATCGTCATCGAGCGGCAGGACGACGTGCTGAAAGTGCCGCTCGCCGCGCTCCGGTTCCAGCCGTCCGGCACGCGGCCGGAGCCGGCCGGCGCGCGCAGCGGCGTGTGGGTGCGGACAGCCAGTGGTGCGCTCCAGCGTATCGCGGTGACGGTCGGTGCCGCCGGCACCGAGCAGGTCGCGCTCAAGAGCGGAGACCTGGTCGAAGGCAGCCAGGTCGCCGTCGGCCAGGCCATCCGGCCGGCGGGCATGGAGTTCCTCGGAATCAGGTTCGGATCATGACCGACTCGTCGCCCCTCATCAGCCTCCGCTCCGTATCCAGGACCTATCGCACCGACGGAATAGCAGTGACCGCGGTTCGCAATGTCAGCTTCGACATCGCGCAGGGCGAGATCGTCGCCGTGATGGGGCCGTCGGGTTCGGGCAAGTCGACCTTGATGAACATGATCGGGCTGCTCGACCTGCCGAGCGAGGGCGCAGTCCATCTCGAGGGCGCCAATGTCGCCGAGCTCACGGAAGACCGCCGCTCGTCGCTGCGCGCCCGCAGCATCGGCTTCGTATTCCAGTCCTACAATCTGCTCGCCCGTCACAATGCGATCGAGAACGTCGCGCTGCCGCTGGTCTATTGCGGCGTCGCTCGCAAGGCGCGCCTGGCGCGGGCCGAAGCGTGCCTTCAGTCCGTCGGCATGCTGCACCGGGCCCATCACTTTCCGCGCCAGCTCTCGGGCGGCGAGCAGCAGCGCGTCGCGATCGCGCGGGCGCTGATCGCCTCCCCGCTGATCGTGCTCGCGGACGAGCCGACCGGCGCGCTCGACAGCCGCACCGGCGCCGAGATCCTGGCCCTGTTCGCAGCCCTCAACCGCACCGGCCAGACCATCGTGATGATCACGCACGATCCCGGCATCGCGACGCAATGCCGGCGCACCATCCGCCTGCATGACGGCGAGCTCGTCAGCGACGAGCGGGTCGCCGAGCTGCTGCCGAGACGGAGCGCCGTGTCATGACGATGCTCCAGGGGTTTCAGATCGCCCTGCACGCCCTGCGCCTCAATCCGCTGCGCAGCTTCCTCACCATGCTCGGCATCGTGATCGGTGTCGCCTCCATCGTGACCGTGTTCGCGATCGGCTCCGGCGCGCAGCTTCGCCTGCAGGAGCAGATCCGTTCGATCGGCGCCAACGTCCTGATGATCACGCCGGGCGCGGTCTATCAGGGCGGCGTGCGCCTCAAGGACGGCAGCAAGCTGACGATGACCGAGGGCGACGTGCAGGCCATCCTCGAGCAGATCCCGGAGATCCAGGCCGCCGCCGGCTCGCTGGCCGGAACGGCGCAGGTCATCCACGAGGGCAAGAACTGGAACACGACGATCAACGGCACGACCACCGGCCATTTCATGGTGCGCGACTGGCAGCTCGCCTCCGGGCGTTATTTTTCCGGGGCGGAAGAGTCCGGCGCCGGCAAGGTCGTCATCCTCGGCAGCACCGTCGCGCGCGAGCTGTTCGCAGCCGGCGACGATCCGATCGGCGCGCAGATCAGGATCATGAAGGTGCCGCTCGAAGTCGTCGGCGTGCTCGATCGCAAGGGGCCGGCGCAGGACGACGTCGCCTTCGTGCCGCTCTCGACCGCCAAGCTGCGCTTCCTCGGCAGCGCGAGCAACATCAACCGGGATTCGGTGGCCTACATCATCGCCAAGGTGGCCGCGGACGGTCAGATGGCCGGCGCGCGCGCGGAGATCGAAGGCCTGCTGCGGCAGCGTCACCGCATCCCCGCCGGCCAGGAGGACGACTTCAAGGTCCAGGATCCGGCCGCCGCCATGGAAGCGCAGCAAGGCGCGATCCGCACCGTGGCGCTCCTGCTCGTCGCCATCGCCTCGGTGTCGCTGCTCGTCGGCGGCATCAGCATCATGAACGTGATGATCGTGTCGGTCACCGAGCGCACGCGGGAGATCGGAATCCGCCGCGCGCTCGGCGGGCGGATGCGGGATATCCGCCTGCAGTTTCTCTGCGAGGCCCTCGTGCTCTGCCTGCTCGGCGGTGCCATCGGCGTTGCCGGCGGCATCACCCTCTCGATGACGGTCGCGCGCATGGCCGGATGGGTCACTTCGATCGACAGCGAGGCGATCGGCCTTGCCCTCGCCTTCTCGATCGTGACCGGCCTCATCTTCGGGTTCTATCCCGCCCACAAGGCATCCAGGCTCAGCCCGATCGAGGCGCTGAAGACGGAGTAAGACGATGCCGGGGGCGGCCTTATCACCGCGAAGACAAGGGAGGAGCCAGCGATGAGTGCGGATTCGAAGGATTCGATCACACCGACACCGCGCGAACGTGAGCTGATGATGCTGATCGCGCGGGGACTGCAGAACAAGAACATCGCCTACGAGCTCAAGATCTCGGAGAACACGGTGCGGGCGCATATCGGCAACATCATGCGCAAATACCGCCTCCAGAACCGGACCCAGATCGCGATCATCTATGCGCTCAAGACGGTCCCGCTTTCGCTGCGTCGCGACCTCGCCAAATCAGGGGCCAGTCCCGCGACGGTCAAGCCGGCCCCGCCGCTGGCGCAGACGACGCGGGCGCCCACCGCGCCGGAGTGATGGAGCAGCCACAACACCTTGTGCGGGACGCGGGGCAAAACACCCAGGCCCGGGTCAATCGAGCTGCACTGAAATAATTCGCTTTATTCGAATTCTGATTTTTGTTAGTCATTTCTCACCCTGGCCCGGGAAAGAGGGGCGTATCGCGATCGTCACGAACGCGGGCCGGGCGGCGGTGGACGCAGGTGGCGTCGGCGCGAACGGCCTTGCAGGGCGGGCGACCGTGAGCAAGGACCTCGCGCATACGACCGGTGCCATCAGCGTACGGCAAAATCGTGTGGTCCTGACGCCCGGGGTCTGTGCGTCAAGTCCCAGCGGTGATGTGGCGGCCCGACCGGGCACGCGCATCAGCCATCTCGCGGGACGACGGGGGCAATAGTGCATCGCTCCCCGGGGAGAGCACGACATAAGCCGTAACACCACTGCGCAGGGAAGGCCGGATGTTTGGCTCCACCTGTATGCCGCTGTGCAAATTCTTGTTGCCACCTTTCGCACAGTGGACCGTGGGTGCCCGGCCGGCACCCGGCCTTCCCTGCGCCCTCTTTCATCGGGGGTAGCCAAGCAGAACTCGGGCGGAAAATGCCGCGAGGATGCGAAGCTTTGTCTGCGGAGTTGTAGGATGGGTAGAGCGAAGCGAAACCCATCATCTATCCGCGTCAACACTAGCGAGATGGGTTTCGCTTCGCTCTACCCATCCTACGAACTGCCACCCACACACTCCGTCATTGCGAGGAGCCCTTGCGACGAAGCAATCCAGACTGTTTCCGCGGAGAGATTCTGGATTGCTTCGCTCCGCTCGCAATGACGATGGGGGTGCAATTGTGCGCCAAACCCCGCGCTCGTGCCCCGGACGCAGCGCAGCGTCTCTTAGACGGTGCGCTGCAGAGCCGGGGCCCATGCTTCAGCGAGTGCGTGGCCTGCTGGGTCCCGGCTCTGCGCCGCACCGCTTGCGCGCTGCGTCGCGTCCGGGACACGAGAGTGGAGAATGCCGCAACTCTATCTTCCGTCATTGCGAGCGCAGCGAAGCAATCCAGACTGCCTCCGCGGAAGGATTCTGGATTGCTTCGCTATGCTCGCAATGACGATGTTGAGGGTTCTGCACCAAAACCCCGCTCTCGTGCCCCGGACGCAGCGCAGCGTCTCTTCGACGGTGCGCTGCAGAGCCGGGGCCCATGCTTCAACGAGCCGTGTGGCCTGCTGGGTCCCGGCTCTGCGCCGCACCGCTTGCGCGCTGCGTCGCGTCCGGGACACAAGAGAGCAACGCCCTCCCCAGCCCTCTTGCCTCCGCAATAAGCCTTGTAACAAAACTGTCATGCAGCAAAACTAAACGAATGCCGGGGGCCGCGGTCGGCGGCCATGCCGCCTCACCGCCAGGAGACTTCCATGCGTCGCTCGCTGCTGTTGCTGTCCGCCGGACTGACCGTGCTGTCCACCGGACTTGCGTCCGCCCAGAACAATACCCCCCGCAACCTGATCCTGTTCATTCCGGACGGTCTGCGCGCGCTGAAAGTCACCCCTCAAACGGCCCCGGCGATGGCCGAAGTCCGCGACAAGGGCGTCAACTTCAAGAACTCGCATTCGCTCTTCCCGACCTTCACCATGGCCAACGGCTCGGCGATGTCGACCGGCCATTATCTCGGCGACACCGGCGTGTTCTCCAACACGATCTGGACCAACTACACCTCCGTGCCCGCGGGCGACACCGTGGTGCCCTTCATCGAGAACGACGCCGTGCTCGGTGACATCGACGAGCATTTCAAGGGCGACTATCTCAACGAAGAGACCATTCTGAAGATGGCCCGCGACAAGGGCTACAGCACCGCGGCGCTGGGCAAGGTCGGTCCGACCTACCAGTTCGACCACACCGACAAGCCCGAGAAGGCCGGGCAGCACTCGATCGTGTTCGACGATTCCACCGGCGGCAAGAACGGCGTGGCGCTCTCGGACGAGGTCAAGGAGGCACTGACCAAGGCGGGCCTGCCCCTCGCCACCCCGCCGCGCGGCGACAACTCCAAGGCGGGCGATGCCAAGACGCCCGGCACCACGGTCGCCAACGTGGCGCAGCAGGCCTATTTCGCCGACGTCGCCGCCAAGGTGGTGCTGCCGATGTTCAAGGCGCGCAACAAGCCGTTCGTGCTGGTGTTCTGGTCGCGCGACCCCGACGGCAGCCAGCACAACACCGGCGACAGCCTCAACCAGATCCTGCCCGGCATCAACGGTCCGACCTCGATGGCCGGCATCAAGAATGCCGACGACAACCTTGCCCAGCTCCGCAAGGCGCTCGACGAGCTCGGCCTTGCCGCAACGACCAACATCATGGTGCAGGCCGACCACGGCTTCTCGACCATCTCCAAGGAAAGCAAGACCAGCCCCTCGGCCAAGGTCAGCTATGACGACACGCCGAAGGACTTCCTGCCGATGGGCTTCCTGGCGCTCGACCTCGCCAAGGCGCTCGACTTGCCGCTGTTCGATCCCAACGACAAGAACGCGAAGATCGAGGGCAACAAGCATCCCAAGGCCGGCAACGGCGTGCTCGGCAAGGATCCGGAGAAGCCCGACCTCGTCGTCGCCACCAATGGCGGCTCGGACCTGGTCTATCTGCCGAACAAGGACAAGAAGCTGGCGGCCAGGACCATCAAGGCGCTGCTCGCGCAGGACTATGTCTCCGGCCTGTTCGTCGAGGACTCGCTCGGCCGCTTCCCCGGCACGCTGCCGCTGTCGAGCGTCAACCTGCGCGGCAAGTCGGCGACGCCGACGCCCTCGATCGTCGTCAACTTCCGCTCCTATGCCAGCGATTGCGGCGAGGCGCCGACCAACTGCTCGGTGCAGGTCGCCGACACCGTGCTGCGCCAGGGCCAGGGCATGCATGGCAGCTTCAGCCGCGGCGACACCATGAACTTCATGGCCGCCATCGGTCCGGACTTCAAAGCCGGCTACGTCGACGAGCTGCCGGTCAGCAATGCCGACGTCGGCATGACGGCGGCGCAACTGATGGGCCTGCGCGGTGCGCAGAACGGCGGCCTGGTCGGCCGGGTGATGTCGGAGGCGCTGCCCAACGGCATCGTGCCGAAGGCTTATACCGGCACGCAGAAGTCTAAGCCTGCCGAGGGCGGTCTGGTGACCGTGCTGAACTTCCAGCGCGTCGGCAGCCAGCGCTATTTCGACGCCGCCGGTTTCCCCGGCCGCACGCTGGGCCTCGAGGTGGATCATCTCGGAATGGAGACCGGCAAACGAAAAACGGCGGGGAAGTAACCCCGCCGTTCAAACGCGTCCTCAAGCGAGGCGCAGAATCTCACATGCCGATGTCGAACACGTTCGGCAATTGGCCCGCCAGGGGCAGCGCGGTGGCGCCGAGGAACGTCGCCACCATCGCCATCAGGCGGCGGTTGTTCTGGCGCTTGCCGCGCATCTGGCCGGCGATCCACTCCAGCATCTCGCTGTTGACCTTGGAGGCATAGGACGGCGCCCAGCTCTCGATGTCGGTGTCGGCCGACAGCGCGACGCTGCGCGGCGGCACCT
>Ga0102590_1001020_pt1 | contig 47460 bp, 46 predicted proteins | sample AraplaMF_Col_mMF_FD_76859 | JGI IMG/M metagenome (GOLD analysis project Ga0102590, IMG submission 76859) | Arabidopsis root microbial communities from the University of North Carolina, USA - plate scrape MF_Col_mMF | ecosystem: Host-associated > Plants > Roots > Endosphere | place: USA... | reverse complement strand
GGAGATTCTTTCAACGCTTTTTAGGTCCATTCGCAAATGTACCGATTTAGGGCTATACCTCCAAGATGTGTAAATTGGCTAATTTCGCGGTATCCATGAGCGTGTAAAACCAATGCTTATGATACCATTCAAAGTAGCTATTCAACAGTCGAGGCTGGATGATCTGAAAAAACGGATCATGCATACCCGCTGGCCGGATGTGCATAACAATCATGACTGGCAGACCGGGATGAGCCTTTCCTGGATAAAGACCATTGCCAGTTACTGGGCAGATGATTTTGACTGGCGGGCCATAGAAGCCCGGATCAATACCTACCCGAATTTCATTACCGTTATAGACGGTGTTAACATCCACTACCTGTATATAAAAAGCAAAGCCCCCAAGGCAATGCCGCTGCTGATCTCACATGGCTGGCCCGGCTCTTTCCTGGAAATGCTGAATGTGATCCCGCTGCTGACTAACGGCGAGGGACCAACGTTTGATATAGTGATCCCTTCCCTGCCCGGCTTTGCATTCTCCGGCGATCCGCATATTCCCGGCGTGAACGCCCGCTTTATCGGCGCCTTGTGGGTGAAGCTGATGCGGCAATTGCGCTATGAAAAGTTCATTGCCCAGGGCGGAGATTTCGGCGCCATGATCTCCACCCATATGGCCCTGCAATATCCGGAGGTGCTACATGGACTTCACCTGAACTATATTCCCTTTAATTACCGGCCCTACCTGGCGCCCGGAGAAACGCTCACACCTGCAGAAACAGCTGCACAGGAAAAGACAGCGAAATTCTTTGCAGCAGAAGGCGCCTATGCACAGGTGCAAAGTACGAAACCCCTTACCTTGTCCTACGGACTGAATGATGCACCGGCAGGGCTTTGCGCCTGGATACTGCAGATCTTCCACAGCTTTTCAGACCGGCAGCGGCCTTTGGAACAGCTTTTTGATAAGGATATGCTGCTGGCCAATGTAACCCTGTACTGGCTTACTGGTACTATTTATTCATCTATGCGGCTATACCGTGAAAGCCAGCAAATGCCATTGGCATTTGGAAAGGACGATTTTGTACGTGTACCCACCGGCGTTAGCCGCTACCCTTTCCCAGACAGTTTCCCTGACCGGCGCTATATAGAAAGAGGCTATAATGTACAATACTGGAAAGAGATGCCGGAGGGCGGCCATTTTGCAGCCATGGAACAGCCGGCATTATTTGCAGAGGATATCAAAGCATTTGCAGCAACACTGGCATAAAAAAAAACCGCTGCCTGATGGCAACGGCTTTCTTCCATGTTGATATAAAGCGTGCTTGCTTACTTCTTCTTTTTGAACAGATACCCTACGCTGAGGCCGAGGTAATAGTTCTTTTCTGTCTCGTTCTGGTAAGGACTGGTATTGATCAATCCCAGGCTGAAGTTTGCAGAGAACAGCAGGCCCATATCCAGCTCATATCCTACCGGGATGTTGATCCCTAAATCAAAGGGTTTTACATATACGGCGTTGGCTGTACCCGTAGTTTGATTCTTAAATTTCACGTCTATTTCTGTAGTCAGCCCGCTGGCCTCATTCTTCCCTTTTACCTTGCCCGCTATACCATAAGCCAGGTAAGGACCAAAGCCGCCAAAGAATTTACCTTTGCCCACTTTCGCCTTATAGATAAGGTTCAAAGGCACTTCCAGGTAGTTGAGGTGAGAAGATACGGTAACGGGGATCTGCGCACCAGTATTAGGGTCTGTACCAAAAGCTTTGATCCTCGCACCTTTGGAGCTGTAGAAAAGACCGGGCTGGAAAGAACAATAGTCCGCCAGGGCAAAATCTACGATCACGCCTGCATGAAAGGAAGGCCGGAATTTTGTATCTGTTTTTACTTCCGTTCCTCCGGGGGGTACAGATTTAGAATTGGTATTAGCGCCGCTGAAACCGGCTTTTAAGCCAAATGTTACTTTGGTCTGGGCAAACGAACAAAACGCGAAAGACAGCGCTGCCGTCAATAGGATAAAGTGTTTTTTCATGATATAGGATGATAATTGGGTACCTGCATATATCTGCAAAAACCATGCGGAAAATACACATTAACAAAAATTGTCCGGAAACGGACATGACAGCTTTTCTGTTTAACTATGGTAGGCTTCCATCAACACCCTGGTATCTATCTTCGTCATCTTCAGCATGGCTTCCATCACCTTCTGCGCCCGGGCAGGATCTTCATCCTGCATCAACTGACCTAATAAGGAAGGTATGATCTGCCAGGAGAGGCCGAAGCGGTCTTTCAGCCAGCCGCATCTTTCTTTTGAACCGCCTTCAGACAATCTTTCCCACAGCTCATCTACTTCTTCCTGTGTTTTGCAATCAACAAAAAGTGAGACAGCCGGCGTGAAAGGATAATCTGGCCCGCCGTTCAACGCAATGAACTGTTGTCCTTCCAGCTCAAATGAAGCAGAGATCAGCATCCCTTCAGGACCAGGGCCATTCTTTCCATAACGGCTGATATGATGCACCTGTGAGTTTTTGAAAACGGAAGTATACAGCATAACAGCTTCTTCTGCATTGTTATTAAACCATAAGAACGGCGTGATCTTTTGCATGCGGTCTGAATTTTTAGATAGATGATTGAGGCGGCAAGTTAGCAAATCCCACGGCTTACTGCCAACTGTCAACTGCTAACTATCTTAGACGGCGCCACCCCATACATTTTCTTAAATGCAAAAGAAAAATGCGACAGATCTTCAAAGCCCAGTTCCAGGTAAATATTTGAAGGAGCGGCGCCCTTTGCGCTGATCAGGTAATGCGCCTCCTGCAGGCGGCGGCGTTGCAGCCAGCGGCTGGGGGAAATGTGAAAGATCTTTTCAAAATCGCGCTTGAAAGTGGCCAGGCTTCTGCCGGTGAGGTAGGCAAAGCGTTTCAGCTCTACGTTGAAATGGAAGTTCTCATTCATAAAGGCTTCCAGGTCTATTTTACCCGGCTCGCTGAAGTCGAACAGCACATCTGCCAGTGCGGGATTGGCCTGGAGCAGGATCAATACGGCTTCCTTCAGCTTGAGGGCCAGCAGGTCTTTATTGGCCGGGTTGGTCAGGCGCTCATAGGGCATGAGCGATTGCATATAGCTTTTATAGAGCGGATCCGGTTTCAGGATGATCACGGAGGCTCCGTCCACCTGCCGTTTGGCAGGTTGGTAGCCGTATTCAATGGCGAAATTGCGTAGTGTTTCCTGGTCCAGGAAAATAGATACCGTAGCGCATTCACCGCCCGGGGGCGGTTGCTTGAGAAACTTGATCAGGTGGTTCCTCCTGCAGAAGCGGAAGTCGCCCTCATTGAAGGTATATACTTTATTGCCATCGTTAAGGGTGAGCGTGCCGCTAACCTGGTAGCTGAACACGTGCTCTGGAATGAACTGCTCTCCTTCCCTGCTCCTGGCATAGTAGCAGGAATACATGATCTGTGGTTTGTGCTCTTTCTGAACGGACATATCATCCGGATTTGGATTCCTGCAAATTTCCGAAATATTTTGCTCCTGAGCTTTGTTAATAAGCTCAAATTTGCTTTGTTAAAACGCTCAAGTTGTCAAGGCATAAAATAAACATTTGTCCACCAATTCCTGTTGTAATTTTCAGCACTTAAATTCCGCTTATACATGAGAAAATTAACCGTATTCATGCACATCTCCCTGGATGGCTTTACCGCCGGTCCCAACGGAGAAATGGACTGGATCCATGTAGACGATGAAATATTTGACTATGCCGGCTACCGTACCGACGAATCTGACACGGCGCTCTACGGCCGCGTGACCTACGAGATGATGGAAAGCTACTGGCCTACAGCGGCAGATCAGCCGGGCGCCAGCAAGCATGATATCCAGCATTCCAACTGGTATAAGAGCGTTGACAAAGTAGTGCTCTCCAAAAGCCTGCAGGGACAGCAGCTCAACAAAACCCGTATCATCAGCGATAATATCGGTGCAGAAATAAAAACATTAAAAAAAGCGCTGGGCAAAGAGATCGTCGTATTCGGCAGCCCTTCTGCCGTACATACGCTGACCCAGGAAGGCCTGGTAGATGATTTCTGGCTGTTTGTGAACCCGGTCCTCCTGGGAAAAGGTATTCCCTTATTCAAAGACCTGAAAGACCGGGTATCCTTAAAGCTGGTAGAAAGCAAAGCATTTAAGTCAGGTGTGATTTGCCTGCACTATGAAAAAGTTTAATTGTTTGAAGGTTTAAGAGTTTAATCACGTTCGCGAACGTTTCAAACCTTCAAACCCTTAAACTTTCAAACTTTTTTTCATGAAAAGGCTTGTTTATAATCTTCTATGAAACTTTTAAAGCTCCGCGGCGCCCCGCCGGTGACCGTTTGTACATCGGAGGTGACCGCGGCAGCTTCTCCCCTGGCATAATGTGCATAATCTTCTATCAGCCCGTCTGCCTGCCACAGCGGAAATCCCACACCAATCACGGCCTGCCGCATCTCTTCAGGAGATACGTTGATAAAACGGATCTCGCGCCCCAGCACAGCAGAAAATTGTGCAGCTATTTCAGCATGTGTTAATGCCTCCGGGCCGGTGATGTTATAGATCTTGCCTTCATGTCCCTGCTCCGTTAACGCAGCAGCTGCCAAAGCAGCGATATCGCGGATATCTACCAGGCTGACCCGGGCTTCTCCGATGGATGCAAAGAACATTCCCTTAGCGGCGATCGTGCTGCTAAAGCCCAGTAAACCCTGCATGAACAGGTTGGGCCGCAGGAAGGTATAAGCTATCCCGGATGCCCTGATATGCTGTTCTACGGCAGCATGATAACGCAGGAAACGCACCGGCGAATCTATGGAAGCGGCCAGTTGGGAGAGCTTTACAATATGTTGCACTCCTGCCTGGCGGGCAGCATCCACAAAACCGAGCTGCAAGGTTTCTGCCTGTTCAGAAGAGTTGGTCAGCAGGAAAGCGCGTTTGATCCCTTTGAGCGCAGCCGTCAGGCTATCCGGATCGCCAAGGTCACCGCTGACCAGTTCAATTCCTGGCAGTGCAGCCAGTTGGCCCGCGTTCTCTACGGACCTTACCAGGGCGCGGAAGGGCACTTCTTTTGCAGATAATTGTTTAGCCAGTTCAGTACCGGTATTGCCGGTGGCGCCGGTGATCAGTAATGCAGGTGCTGTTGTTTGTGTCATGATCAGATGATTTTATGCCTCAAAATTCCCCTTTCCCTTGCCCCTGGCATTGTAAGAAAACGAAGCGTTCAGTTTTAGCTGAAAAAGGGATATATTGGGCCATCAAATCTTCCCGACACTCACATGAATAGAAGAACCTCTTACAAGCTGCGGCAACTGGGCATCATCATGGTTGTATGGCTCATAATAGGTTTTATTATTCCCTTCTACGATCGCCTGGCGCTGATCACTACAAACGCGGTGACGCCGGTTCCCAGATATACCATGCTGGAAGCCATTATCATCAACATGGGCGCAGCCTTTACAGGCGCCTTACTGGGCGGGAGCTTCCTGGTGTTTTATGTGAACGTGCGGTTCAGGGACAAGTCCTACGGATACACTATCCTGGCCGTCGCCGGGGCCTTTCTGGTGGTGATCGCGATCGTCAATATCCTGCTGCGCCTATTCAACATCCCCTCTGAATGGACCCGGATCGCGAAGAACTGCCTGGTATGGGGCATCATCGTGACGGTTACGCAGCTCTTCCTCCAGATCAATAATAAGTTCGGACAAGGCGTATTCTGGAACATCATCCGCGGGAAGTATAATACACCAAGGGAAGAAGAACGCATCTTCATGTTCCTGGACCTGAACTCGTCTACCACTATCGCAGAGCAGCTGGGAGATAAGAAATATCATGCCTTCCTGAAAGACATCTTTACCGACATCACCAATCCTATACTGGATAATAAAGGAGAGATCTATCAATATGTAGGCGATGAAGTGATCGTGGCCTGGAAGTATGGTGAAGGCATCCAGAACAGCAAATGCGTACAATGCTTCTTTGATATCAAATTTCACCTGCAACAGCTGAACAATAAATACCTGCAGCAATATGGCGTGATCCCTTCCTTTAAAGCAGGGATCCATTGCGGAAAGGTAGTGGCCGGTGAAGTTGGCATTATCAAAAGAGATATTACTTACTCCGGCGATGTACTGAACACCACCTCCCGCATACAGGACATGTGCAAGGAATTTAATGAAGAGGTGATCGTTTCAGGCGACCTGGCCGCCTCTCTCCGCCTGGCAGGCAATTTTGCCGCACAGACCCTGGGCTCCATCAAACTGAAGGGCAAGCAAAAAGAAATGCTGCTCATCGCACTTAAATCCATGACTGGGAATAACGGCGACATTTCATTAACTTAGCAGTACACCATAATCTTTATTTGCAGTACCGCCCGCTGCAGCATGTGAATAAAACCATTATCATGAAAAACGGATCCGCACCTATTCCAGCTAACGAGATGGAGCGACTCATCAGCCTGGCCGAATTTGACATAGACTATGATAGTCTTAATGAACAATTTAAAAGCCTTACCCGGCTGGCTGCAAAGATCGCAGGCACTGAAATCTCCCTGATCAATCTCATAGACGCCTACACGCTTTGGACCATCTCTGATTTCGGTATCAGCGTGAAGCAGATGCCCAGGGAAGAGACCGTCTGCCAGTATACCATCGCCAATAATGATGCACCGCTGGAAATAACGGACCTGGCTGCAGATGCACGTTTCAAAGACAAACCATATGTAACCGGAGGCGAACAGTTAAGGTATTACTGGGGTACGCCTTTACGTACCTTCGAAGGACATAATCTCGGCGCCTTATGTGTGATTGACCGGAAGCAGAAGGCATTGAGCCCGGAGAAAAAAGAAATGCTGGGGCTGATAGCAGAAGAGATCGTGAGCAGGCTGGCCACTATCAGCGTCATTAATAAACTCAAGAACAAGGTATTTGAGTCGGAAGAAACGCAGAAGAAGCTGACACATGACATACGCGGCCCTGTATCCGGTATTATCAGTATGGCGCAACTGATCAGCGAACAGGGGCAATCCAATAACATCGAGGATATTTTAAGTTTTATCTCCATGATCCAGAAAAGCGGTCATTCCCTGCTGGAACTGGCAGATGAGATCCTCAGCGTTGAGCAGCAAAAGAACGGCGGCACAGGCTTATCTGCCATGAACCTGAGTATTTTCAGGGAACGGCTGATGAAACTCTACCTGGTGCAGGCCAGCGCCAAAGGCGTTACACTGTCTGTACGCACCAACACTGCCACAGAGACCATTCCCATCAATGGTAATAAGCTGCTGCAGATCACGGGCAACCTGGTTTCCAATGCCATCAAATTCACACCTGCAAAAGGCCGTGTATCGGTAGAGCTGGACCTGAAGAAAGAAGATTACCAAAGGTACCTGGAAGTAAAGGTAAGCGATACCGGTGTAGGCATTTCGGCCGAAGCCATTTATGCCATCACACAGGGAAACGCCGGCACCACACAAGGTACCGGCGGTGAAAAAGGATTTGGCTTCGGGCTGTCGCTGGTAAAGCACCTGGTAGAAAAGCTGAAGGGTAGCCTCAGCATTCAGTCAAGCCCGGGTGAAGGGAGCAGCTTTGTGATCAGGTTACCACAGTAGCAGCTACCGGATGCGCTGTTGTTCTGCATCTGCACCGCCTACGTTCCGGTCGCGCTTCTCATAAGACTTTCCGAAGTTGTAGGTGAAGATAAGGCCGGCTACGCGTGTGTCCGCTTTGTTACGATAGTTACCACGGGCATTGGTCAGGAAATTAATATCTCCATAGTTGAGGCGGGAGTAGAACACATCGTTCACTGTCAGTTTCAGGGAACCTTTGCTGCTTAATATCTTCTTTTCCACTGCAAAGCCCATGGTCCAGTAATCGCCTAGTACAAACTGCTGGGTGATGATATCTGAACGGTACATGCCTGTGATCTCTGTGTTCCATCCCTTAGATAGTTTAGCCTGCAGCGTTATGTTCGTCACATAATTCATTCCATCCACACGCAGGTTATTGCCATAAAGATCTGCTCTGAAGCGGCAGTATTCCGCGATACCGAACCAATGAATGAAGAACCATTTAAAGGGTTGCAGGTCTGCATTGCCGGAGAGTGACAGGTAATCACTTTTGCCTACGTTGGCGGGACGGCTGTAGAAGCGGTCTCCCTGTACCTCAATGGTCTCTCCTATCTCGCCTTTGTAATGGCTATAGTTGATCTTGCCTGTGAGCATATTACGATAGATCCAGGAAAGGTCCAGCGAGTGTGAGATCACCGGCTGGATAAAAGGGTTACCCACATAATACATGAATTTGTCAAGCGGGGAGATAAAGGGATTCAGATCATTGAAGCCCGGGCGTTCTATACGTTTGCTGTAAGACAATACAAACTGGTGGGTAGCCGCAGAATCTGTTTTATAGGAAAAATAAAAAGTGGGAAACAGGTTGGTATAATTTCTTTTGAAAGCTGAATCCTGCTTTACCGCGTTGCCCAACTGCTCTCCCCGCATAACGGTGTTCTCTACACGCAGACCACCCTGCAGGGAGAACTTTCCCATTTCATTGCGGAAGCTGAGGTAGGCGGCATTGATATTTTCATGGTAGATGAAGTGATTGGTCTTATCATAGTCGGGCATGGTAAGGGCATTGATGGTCACTTCATAATCCGCTTTGTTATCAGTAGAGATATAACTTGTTTTAAGGCCGGTCTCCAAGCGGGCGCCAGCAGACAATGGGTAAGTATAATCTGCTTTGGCGCTGTAGATGTTAATGCCGGATGGGATCCTTCCATGCAGGTCATCGCGGGTTTTGAGGCTGCTGTCCGGATAGTAGCTGGCATTCTTAAACAGCTGGGTAGCTTCCGAACTGTTGTGGATATAATCGAGGTCTACAGCCAGCTCGCGGCCGGTGGTACCGTATTGGTGGCGGTAGTTGAGATTGACGCCTCCCCTGTCCAGCGCACGCTTATCTTTATTATCAGCGGTTACCAGGGAATCCAGCTGGTGTACGGGATTATACAAAAAGCTGTTGTTATTCACCAGTCCTGTACTTCTGCGGGAAATGCCGTTCAGCACAATTCCGATGGTGGTATACTTATCCATGTAATAATCCGCACCTATTTTCAGGGAAGGCGAGCGGTCCTGTCGCCGGATAAACGAAAATTGGCTGAACCCGGAGCGGAGGCTGCCATCATCATTCAGATAGCTTCGTTCTATCAGCAGGTCACTGAAACTGCGGCTGTAGTTATAACCTGCGTTCAGAAAGAAGTTGAAGGCGTTGTTGCGCACATTCAGGTTGAGGCTGTTGAAGCTGCGGGGATAAACGCCCTGATGGTATGATGTGGAGATATTGCCGTTAAAGCCCTGCCGCTTCAGCTTTTTAGTACGGATATTGATCACGCCTGCATTACCGGCCGCATCGTAACGGGCGGGTGGTATGGGCATCAGTTCAATGGTTTCCAGGGAACCGGATGGCAGCGACCGGAGATAAGCGGCCAGGTCGTTACCGGATAAATAAGTGGGCTTGTCATCAATATAGATGGTGACACCTGATTTGCCCAGGAGGCTGATATTACCGTCCTGGTCTACCATTACACCGGGTGATTTCTCCAGCACATCCAGGGCGCTGGTACCGGCGTTGGAAATAAGCGCATCCACATTCACGATGGTGCGGTCAAGGCGTGTTTCCACCAAAGGTTTACGGCCGGTGACCGTTACATCTTTCAATTGCCTGGTGCCAGGTAGCACAGTGTCTTTTGGCTTATTATTGGAAGCAGGCGCCTGTGCGTAAGTGCAATAGCTTATCAGCACCATGCCGAAGGCCGGCAGGCAGTTTTTGATCTTCATAAAAGGCGGATTTAGATCCGGGCAAGGCAAGGCCTGTTCACCCGGGAGTGAGATGCTGTGTTAGCGGTTATTTGAAAAATGTTAGTTGTTTATTGTGATGGTAGTACGCTGATGGGACTTTGAATACATGTAGAGATCTGAAGGCTGTTTGATGTACTTTTCCTTGTATTTACGGAACACTTCATCCGTTTGCTTTTGACCATCCACAATGAATTCTGTTTGGTTCAGCCGGAAAAAGAACCTGTCGCTGTTCTTTATAAGCCCATCCTTCCGCAGGTCTTTCAGGATCTTTTCCGCTTCGTTGTCGAGTACCGGTTTAGGGGCGGCTACAGGATGAGGAGCTGGCGGTGGCGTAGCAGCCGGAGCTGGTGTGGCAACCAAGGAAGTTGTGGCGGTTGACGCAGTTGTAGCAACGGACGCAGAGGTGGCAACCGATGCAGGTGTAGCAACCGACGGAGCTGTCATTGGCGAGATCAGGATCAGCCGGCCGTTGTTAGTGGCGTCTATCTCAGATAATTTCCGCTGCTCCTGCAAGGCTTCGGTGGTTTTCTCTGAAGTGATCTGCGTTTGTTGCTGAAGGCGTTTATCCTGCACGGCCAGCGCATCCTTTTCTACATTGTTTAATATTAATATGGAGCTGATGAGGGGATACATGGAAGGCAGCTCATTATCGGGCACTTTCACGCCATCTATTTCAAGGCCGGTGACCTTATTGTTGTCCAGCGTTACTTTGTACTGTTTGCCATCAACGGTAGTGGTCATCGTGCCGCTCATCACAGAGTTCCCTCTTTTCAATACGGGTACTGAATCCCGTTTGGTTTGCCAGGGCTGATATTGTGGTTGGTAGGGCAGCCTGTAAATTTCTTTCATTGCCTGTAGTCCGGCGGTATAGGGTGCAAGGCGCCGTCTATCCATGCCCCGCGTAAACACTTCTCTTCCGTTCACTTTCAATGCTGCCAGTTCGTTGTGCCGGTCATCCCATTGTGCCTGGTATACTACATTGTCGCGTTTAAAGAGATAAACCCGATAGGGATCTCCACCGAAGGTGACGGCAGTTCCTTCTGTTACGCCTTTAATGTCAACGCCGTAGTAGTAGTAAGCGGCATTCGGTTGGTGCACATCTGAAGTTGGCTCAGCCGGTGCATCCTGCGTAGGAACTGCAGCTGAATCATCCGGCACCGGTTCGTCTGCCACTGGCGTTTCAGGCGCAATCTCTTCTACGGGGCTACTTTCGGGTACAGCTCTTTGTTCATCTATTTTCATCACCTGTTCTGTAGCTGACTTTTTAGGCAGCTTTTGCGGCTCTGGTTGTGAGAAAACAAAACCCAGAATGCCGGTGAGGCTGAAACAAAGTAAGAGGAAAGATTTCTCTGCGATGTTCAAAGTTTTATTGTTACTTCCCAGGATACGTTTTACGCGGTCCAGCAGCTGTTTCTTTCTGCCCGGAAAAGCCATGGCATATTTAGTGCGGGATGTGAGCTGGAGTTCCTGGAAACTGACGAGGGCCTGAATATAGCCGTTGCGGCTTTGTGTAACACCAATGGCGATATCATCACAGCAATGCTCCCGTTCTTCCCGTATGCGCGCGGAAAGCCAGAGTAATGCCGGGTTGAAGAAGAAGATGGTCTCTGCAAAATGCTGCACTACATTCACCAGGAAATCGCGGCGGCGGATGTGCGCCAGCTCATGGAGTAACACAGCCTCTACCTGGTCTGGCGGCAATTGCGCCATCATGCCCAGGGGCATGAGAATAATAGGCTTAAACATGCCGAGCGCCGTAGGCACTTTTATCATGGCAGATTCCAGCAGTTGTACCTTGCTGTTAAGCCTTATCCTGCTGCAGAGTGCTGACAACTGATCAGCAAAGGCTGCAGCAGGAATGGAGGTTTTATAATGGCGGATGCGTTGTACGTATACCAGTCCACCGAACAGCCATAATGACCTGGCCACAAATACGATGAACCATAACATCACGAGCAGGGGTGCGTGCTCATTGAAGTAGGCTACAAAACGTTGGGTGAAATCAGGCTCCGGGATAGCGATGTTTGCTGCCTGTGCTGCTAAGTTTTCCAGTGCTACTTCCGGTGTTATTACCACCTGTGCAGGCGTTTCTGCAGCTATTACCCGGTGGCCTGCAGGCTGGCGCAGCTCATAAAAGAAGGTGAGCACAGCGCTGCCAACGAGCATAAAAAACAGCAGGGTAAAGATATTATAGCGCAGGGCGGGCTTGGACTTACGCGTAAATAATATGAGGATACCGGCTACGAGGGCCAGTACGAGGCCTTGCCACAGGGAATGGATCAGCGTCCAGCCGATGGCGCGGATAATATCATTAGATAAGAGTTGCATAGTGATGCAGGTTTATGGGTTATTGCTTATCCGGGTTTATCTTATTGATCAGTGCTTTTATTTCATCCAGCTCGTCTTTCGAAGTGTTCTTGTTGCCCAGCAATTGCATGAGCAGGGTGGCGGCGGAACCGTTGAAGGTAGCGTCGAGGAAGCGGTCTAACAGCAGTCCTTTAGTGGATTTCTCTTCCAGGCGGGGGCTATAAACGTGCTTCATGCTGCTTTCATCGCGGGCCAGCATGCCTTTGTCTGTCATGATCTGCATGATCTTCAGCGTGGATGTATATTGAACGCTGCGCTTCTCGTCATTCAGGTGGTCATTCACGAAGCGAACCGTGGAGGGGCCATGTTTCCACAATACCTGTAATATCTCCAGCTCCGAACGGGTGGGCTCCGATGGCGGATTATTTTTAGGATCGTCTTTCATGGAATTAAAGGTACGAATATATTCGTACGAAACAAGTAGTAGGGTGAGTTTTTTTTATTGGCGGGGGAAAATGTCCCGTTTCACCATTTACTTCGTCTCTTATGCGGATGGTCTTTTGCGGGGGGAAACGATAGATTTGTATTGCCTTAAAATCCATTATTATGAAAAGTACCGTAGTTGAAAATATAGATGCGTACATTGAAGGTTTTCCCGAAGCAGTGCAGACCGCACTGCAGGAGGTCCGTGCAGCCATTAAAAGGACAGCACCAGAAGCAACGGAGGCTATCAAATATGCGATGCCTACTTTCGTGCTGAATGGGAATCTGGTGCATTTTGCGGCGTATAAGCACCACATCAGCATTTATCCTGTGCCAACAGGAGATGCAACATTTGATAAATTAATGGCGCCTTATGAGACATCAGGGAAAGGCACGGTACAATTTCCGCTGGATCAGCCGATGCCGGTGGCGTTGATAGAGAAAATTGTGCAATACCAGGTGAGGCGGAATAAGGAGAAGGCAAAGAAGAAGAAATAGGACCAATTTCCCACAAACTGCTGCGCATAAATATCATTCAGGGTCTGATACTGTTTACACCTATGCCAACTTTTAGTTAACCCTGCTCCACATAAATACGCCCTTGCGTTATTAGCTAAAGTATTTGAATCAAATGCATAGAGGTACCGAATGTTAACCTCGCTACAAAGGATGACTAAGCTCCCTTTAAGCACTTACTAAACACTTACTAAGGTCTCACTAGGGTCCTACCAGGCACTCCTAAGGCACTCCCCAGCAGCACACTGCGAACTGACGTGGATTGGATAAGGAACAGTCGGCGAAATCATGAGGAATTGACAAGGGAAATACCAGGATCTCACGTGGAAACCATTAGGCGTTGGTGAGAAAACAAGAGGAATATCAATTATACAAATCCGGCCAAAATGGCCAATATGACCCAAAACGGCCATTCCATTTTTTCAGCGTGTCCCTGATAATTAATATTGCGGTATTGAATTCAATTTAGTTCCCGCTGCAGCGGATTTCATCATGATGAGGGTTTAAACGGCGTGTACCCGAGAACATGCCGCCCACTTCATAATTCTTAAATCATTTTACAATGCCAAACGAAAAATCGAAGATAGCCACCCGCATCAAAACTGAACGTGGCTATAAACGTACCCGCCAAACCATTGCGGAGTTCCAACGATCTGCAAAAGCTGCGAAACTGCTGCTGGACGCAGTACGAACAGCCGGTGTCAAAGCACGAGACAAGGCGCTTTTTTCAAGACTTCTTGGGCTGATGTTCAAAATCATTAAGTCTGATGATTCCCACAGGCGCGGCGACCGGACTGTAATTGATGGAGACATCGAGCTGATGAGAGGGTTCGACTTTAACCAGAACGGCAAATTGTCGTCTCTCCTCTTCATTCAGCCCACGGCCAGCATTGACCGTGTCACCGGTGCCATGAAGGTAGACCTGCCCGTTTTCGTGCCGGAGGATATGGTCAAGGCGCCGTTAAATGCAACACATTTTAAGGTTGCGTGTGCGGCAGCTGAGGTCGACTTCGCAGAAGGCACTTTCGTTACAGCGACTGCGCGAACCGAAGCACTGCCCTTTAACGATGAGGAACTAGCATTGCCTATCAGTCTTACCGCTACAGTAACGCCTAACAGTACAAAATGGCTGATACTTGCAGTCGGCATAGCGTTTAACGACGTTACCGCCGACAAGGCGGATTCGTTCGCCGAAAGCCAGTACAATGGGATGTGCATAGTGGCGGTTAGCAGTCCGAATGCGTAGAAGTAAGACACAGTTGCCATAATAATTGGAAAAAAGGAGAGATGGGTGTACCAGATAAAAATGGTGCACCCTCTTTTTTGTGGGCTTGCGGGCTGTTTATGAAATTGATAGTAAGAATAATTGTGGGTAAAGTTGTAGTGGTCCGCTATAGGGACGATTGAATGCAGAATTTGGAGATGAATGGATTAAAAATCTAGCAGAAGTTCCGAAAGAGGTATTTCTAAACCTTTGGCCAGTTTGATAAGGGTGGTGACGGCGAGGTTCTTTTTGCCATTTTCAATTTTTGAAATACCTCCTTCACTAATGCCCGTACGTACCTCCAGCTCCAACAGTGTGAGCTTTTTATTGATTCTAACCTGTTTTATGGTTTGCCCAAGTTTTGCTAGTATCTCGTTGTTTTCGTTCTCCATTGCGACAAGATGAAAGAATAATTCAAAATAAATCTTGCTCGATCGAGCAAGATTTAAAAAAAAATTCTACTTTCATAATACTAAATATCCATTGTATGCAAACCAAAGAAAAGATTGTTTACCATACTGAATTGAGTGATAATGTAAAGGAACCGTTAGCGGTTATTGGAGAGTTTTGTGATTGGGCGGATAAGGAGACGGTGAAAAGGGTAATGTGGGATTGGCTAATGGCCGCTATGGGGGCAAAGTATGCAGGGTACGAGGATGCAGGAAAAAGATGGGAGTTGTTGTTTTTGTTTAGGAGGCTGGAAGGGCTGGTGGATGCGGCGTATGTGATTGGAGAGGGGTAGTGATGGGTTTGTACTGATTTCTGATTTCTAGGTAAAAAAGCTTAGCGTTTACTATATTAGAGTAAATCTGGAAACCAAACTTTTCCGTACATTTACTTATTAGGTTTATACATCCCAGTAATACCTGTACCTTAAAATCACATTGTCAGAATTCAAATTTATACCCTAAAATGAAACGATTTTTGATTCTATCCCTATTTGTTATTTCTTCATGTGCTTCTTCTAAGAAATCTACAATTGTAAAACAGCAGTACCCTTCCCCTTTTGAGTTTACCTTAGTTGACACCTTAGCTGGAACTAAGGAAGAATTATATATAAAGGCTTATGAATGGGTTTCCAGAACCTATGGCAGCGCGAAAGCTGTAATTGATATGCAAGATAAAGGAGCTGGAAAAATAATTGGCAAAGCCATCATTGATTTAGATGGACTAAAGAGCTTATCCGGAAAAGTGAAATATCTAATAGCAATTGATACAAAAGATGGGAAATACAGGTGTACGATTTCCAGCTTTGACCATTCAGGCCATGTAAGCTATACACGGTATGGACCGATTACCTCTAGATCCTATGGGGATCTTAGTAAAGAGAAATTTCTTTATAAGTCTCCAAATTACAATAAAATGGTAGAAGATAAAAGATTCTACCTTTTGAAAAATTACGTTTTTCTAGAAAGTAAAGCAACATTAGAATCACTTAAGACAAAGATGCATGATCACTCGGATACATTTTAGTAATATGAGCTATTTTTAAGAAAATAGGTTTCTCCACTTACGCCCAGAAATATTACGGAACAAACAAAATCAGATTAATCGATACAAATATCTAATTTTCATGGAGTCGTTGGAAGCGAAAACTGTATTCATATCTTACAGCTGGACAAGTGATAATCATGTAAATTGGGTGGTGCAACTGGCCAGCAGACTTATAGGAGATGGTGTTGATGTAAAACTTGACAAGTGGGATCTAAGGGAAGGACAAGACAAGTTTGTCTTTATGGAATCCATGGTAACTTCTCCCGATATTGATAAAGTCTTAATCATTCTGGACAAAAAGTATGCTGAAAAAGCCGATGAAAGACAGGGTGGTGTAGGTACTGAAACAATGATTATTACACCAAAAGTTTATGGGGATGCAAATCAGAGTAAATTTATTCCAATAGTGACAGAGCTAGATGATAAAAAGAATGGCTATCTACCTTCTTATTTAGCAGGAAGAATCTATATAGACTTCTCCACTAGTGCGGATATAGAAAAAAACTACGAACAGCTGTTAAGGAATATTTATAATCGCCCAAGCCTAGCCAAACCCAAATTGGGCAAAGCACCGAGGTACCTAACTGAGGATACACCTATACAATTCAAAACAACAACCATTGTTAGAGGATTTGATGCACAAATTAATAGTAATCCCAACAGAATAAATTCAATACTCCTTGACTTCACTGAGGAATATTTCAATAACCTATCAGAATTTGTATTGAGCGACGAAATACCAAGAATTCTAGAAGATGTCGGCCAGGCTGTATTGAGTATTTTACATCAATACCAACCTTTAAGAAATGATTACTCTGAAATTCTGGACAAAGCATTAAAGTCAGGGTTAGTGTTCGATGCCGAAATCTTTTTCCGTCTGTTGGAAAAGATTCCAATATTACTACAACCGTTAGATCCCCATAAACAAAGTTGGGAGCCGTTCCGTTATGATCACTTCAATTTAATTATTCATGAATTATTTCTCTGCACTGTTGCAGTTGGCTTAAAAAACTACAGCTACGCGTTCCTTGAACAATTGCTTCACCAACGTTATTTAATACAAGAAGGTCGCAATAGAGTGCGGCAGACTCAATCTTTTACTGCATTCCTGTATCATTATAATGTAATTGATGACTACTATAAAAAGTTAAAGAATCGAGATTTTTTCAGTGTTCAGGCGGACATTTTAGTGTCCCAAACTTCTGGAATTATATCTAAAGAATTACTTATAAAATCCGATATGCTGTGTCATTATGTTGCAAAACTAAACAATGATAGCTGGTTTCCTATGACGTATATATATGGAGACAGCTATAGATTAAGTTTTGATTTTTTCGCCAAGTTAGTATCAAAAAATCATTTTGAAAAAATCAAGAAAGTATTGGGGTTTGAGTCTCTTGAGGAAATTAAAGATAGAATTAGAGCACTAAATCAAGAGAAAGATGATAGAGGGTATGGCCGTTCTTCAAGCTCCATCCCTTCCCTTAGCGATCTAATTAATGTTGACATGATTGGTTCTTCACGCTGAGAAACTATCTATAGGCGCATAGGCTATAATAATCGCTATTTATCAGACAGGTATTATAATTTAGTAACCAGATGATCTTACACTAACAGCTTCAAAAACTTGTTTTACGAATCAAGGTATCATAAACCTCAATATAAGCCTTTTATGACATGCTTTACTTTAACATATAATTCAAAGGGTTTTTGAATATTCGCTCAGAATATGGGGACTTTCTGTAAATTAGAAGCTATAATTGATATTTCAAAAATGTTGATTAGTTAAAAGCGTCACACCAGCGTAGTCTTTCTTAAACCACAAACTTATACATATGACTCCTATAGAAAAAATAGAGCGCAAAATGAAACAGGCCAATAAGCACAAAATAATGGATCAACAATTTTTAGCAATGGAGGCTGAAGCAAGATCCGCCAGAGATGCGAAAAGCGCCAAAATTACAGCATGGGTTTCAATCGGAATATCGATAGTGGGAACTATTGCTGCTGTAATAGCATTATTTATATAGTAGTATCCATTAAACGTTCAGCTACATGAGCAACAATATAAAAGATAGGATACTAAAATCACTAATCCACGGAAGGCATACTACTAGTCGTGAAATTGCGTCTACCATCTTAGAGCGACAAGAGGTTGTTGTCTCATATATTCAAGAACTTCTAATTGATCATAAAGATTGGTTTTTAACTGGAACAGGATATGGCGATGATCAATTATCGATATGCTTACATCCGGGCAAAATATCTGATATCAAAAAATTCGTAGAAACTGGTGGCTATCAGGGCATATTGGATAAAATTGAATCTGACAAGGAACTAGATCGTAATTCAAAGGCTGCGTCTATTAGGGCTACGAAGATTGCATACCGTTCATATGTGGTGTCAATTATTGCTGCTATTATAGCATTAACCGCGATAATAATCAGTCTGATATCTAAATGACATCATAAATCGTGGGTTTTAAAGCTTACTGCCTGTAGAATATATACCCACCATGGTGTAATGTATTATCGTCCGTAAAGTCTCCATCTGCTGTAAAACCACCATCGTCCCAATATTTTATGTGAGTTCCTCTTATTTCATACCTACCAGTATAAGCGCTTTGGCGGTCTCCACGCGCTTCATCATATCTGCCGTCAGGCAGCAGTTCCTGTCTGATATATCCATCGCGTGTAACCCACATGCCGATGTACTTTTGTTGATCTGTGCTTTTCGTTTGCATTGTTTTAATTTTTTGACAGATCAAAATTAGCGCGGGATCTATAGAATGCGGATGCACATTCCAAACCAAAAATTGCAAATATCAAACACTCTTGTTAAGAACGTGCATAGTACCACTTCAGCGCCTGCTGCTCCACCTCCTTTACAAATGCATCCTTTGCCTCGTTATATTCCAGCGTATCCTTAAATTCCCTTAAAGACAATTCCTTCTTCAATGCATCATAAGCATCTCTCGTATCCGGATGCGCCCGTAAAAAATCCCTGAAAGCAATATGCCTGTCCCAATGCGGTGTACCCTTTACGAGGACGTGAATATTAACCATCGCCCTGAAATCCTTCCCGGTAACAAACTCCTCTCCTATATCCACCATCGCAGGCGGCATTTTTTGCGGTAATGGTTCCAGCTTTATAAAAAGACGCCTGTAAGGCATCATTGGTTCATACTTCTTAAAATAAGTATAGCCGCTTTGCTGCATGGGAACAATCACTTTATCAAGATCATCTTCAACATGCAAACCGATGAGTATATCAATGATCGGTTTGGCGCCTAGGCCGGGAACGGATGTACTGCCAATGTGCGCTATTGTAGCCGCTGTACCCTCCAGGGCCTGCTCCAGTTTATTCTTCTCTGTAACAAAATTATCTACCCATTTTGGCGTATAGTCCTCAATTATGATTTTCATTTCATAAATTTAAGCCGAACCATACAACCCACGAAATATGCGAAAAATAATCCTTGATCTTGCTGTAACACTCGACTCTTTAATTGAAGGCCCTAGTGGAGAATATGACTGGTGCATCTTAGATGAAGAAGCCAATTCCAGCCTGGATGCTTTCCTGGAAGATATTGACACCATATTCTACGGAAGAGTAAGCTACGACCTCTGGGGTAATTATCAACCCGAAGAAAACGCTCCTGCCTTTATAAAAGACCTCTTCAAAGCAACACACAGCAAAGAAAAGGTTGTTTTTTCAAGAACGAAAAGCGAAGACGGCAAAGCCACTTTCATCAGCTCGGATGTGGAACAACAGGTTAAAGAGATCAAAAACCAGCCCGGCAAGAACATCTGGCTGTACGGCGGCGCGGGGCTGATCAAGACCTTCATGGAACTCGGACTGATAGACGAATTCCGGCTGGCCGTGCATCCCATTATACTGGGAAAAGGAAAAGCCCTGTTCTCAAATCTCGACAACAGGGTACCATTGAAACTAAAAAGCGCCACCCCTTCCAGTTCAGGCGTGATCCTCTTAGTATATGAAAAGGCCTGATAAAAGGCCTATAAGGCGATGAGGTTCGAGGTCTTTCCCATCTTCGGCATATCCTCCAGGGTATTTACCGGCCTGTAAGACATGGGCGCGTGTGTATGAAAATCGCCAAGGTCCCGGAGCGTGTAAGCATATTTCTTCAGCAGCTTAAAGGTATCTTCCCTCATCTGCACAGAGATATCATGGAACACCTCTGTGATAATCACCGGACGGTATTTTTCCAGCAGCGGCTCCAGGCTCCTGAGCACATAATAATCCAGGCCCTCTACATCTACCTTGATCAGCGAAAGCTTAGGCAGCCAGTTCATGTAATGCTCCTGCAGGTACTTTCCAAGGTTCACTCCCCTGATGGGATCCTTTAGTTTAAACTTTCCATGACGGTTGTCATCCAGGTCGCTTATTAATCCGCCATTGCCCATAGAAGCATCTGAAGAGGCGAAGTAGAAGAGGGTCTCTTCCTCCGTGGCCGCAAACTGCAAAGGAACAATATTAGCCTTGCCACGGTTTAAGGCGGCATTGGTTTCCAGTACCCGGAATACATGCGGATTAGGATCAAGGGCCAGCACCAGGCCATCGGCGCCTGCCGCCATCGCCATAGATACCGTAAGGTCTCCGATGTTAGCGCCAATGTCTATTACCAGGGAGCCTTCCGGGATATACTGCCGGAAGAAATCCATTTCATATTGGGTGATCTCTTTGGGCTTTACCAGGGGGTTCAGCCAATTGGCAAATGCTATTTCTTCGCCATTGGTCAAGCTGAACTTATCTACCCTGATATCATAGTGCTGGAAAACACGTCTGGCCTTCTTTCTTGCGAAGGACTGCTTCAAATAGGAAAATATAGGCATATCAGTTATCTCTGCATTGGGTTAAATACTACTTATAGTACAGCAGAGATAAAAGTATTAAAAAATAACTATTACTGCAAAACATCATTCGGTTCTCAGGCTCTTTACCGGGTTCATTAAAGATGCCCTGATAGCCTGGAAGCTTACTGTCAACAATGTGATCAGTAAAGTGCCTGCGCCCGCTGCGGGGAAGATCCACCAGGGAATACCCGTACGATACTGATAGTGCTGCAGCCAGCCACTCATCGCAAACCAGGCCAATGGAAAAGCGATGGCGAGGGAGATCATCACCAGCACCACGAAATCAGTGGAGAGCAGACGCCATAAGCTGAACAAGGTAGCGCCCAGCACTTTGCGTACACCGATCTCCCGGGTACGCTGCTCTGCCATGAAAGAAGCCATTCCAAACAAACCCAGGCAGCTGATGAAGATCGCCAGTATAGAAAAAACGCCGGTAAGACGGCCAAAGCGCTGTTCATCGCCAAACTTCCTGGCATATTCCTGGTCTACAAACTGGTAGTCAAAGGGATGATTGGGGTTATGCTTTCTAAGCACACCGGCTATCCTATCCAGCGCGGTTTGCACACCCAGTGCCGGGTTTAATCTTACCAGCATACGGGTGCCGGGATCCCTGTTCAGATGAAAGAAGGAAGGACGTATAGGGTCAAAAGGTGACTCTGCGATCACATCCTTTATAACGCCGATGATCGTATAACGCTCATTATCCCATATCACGGTCTTACCTACCGGATCTTTTAAGCCGATGAACCTGGCGGCGGTTTCATTGATCACAAAGGCGGCAGTATCGGTGGCGTAGTCCCTTGAAAAATCCCGTCCTTCTTTAAAGTGCCAACCCACTGTATTCCCATAGTCAATAGAAATGCCATCGTTGGGAAAATCAAGGGCCATAGCGGGATCTTTTCCTTCCCAGCTAAACCCGCCGTTGGTGGACCATACCCCGGTAACAGGGCTAAAGGATTCGGCCATATTCAGGATAGCGCCGCTTTTTAGCAGCTCATTCCTGACAATGTCAAAATGGTCATGGATCTCGCGGGTATACATGGGCAGCATTACCAGTCCGCTGCGGTCATAGCCTACCGGACGGTTACGGCCAAACTGCAGCTGGCGGAATACAATTACGGTGGCAATGATCAGGATCACGGATACCGTAAACTGCAATACCACCAATACCCGGCGGGGAATAAGGGCCGCTCTTCCCACCCTGAAAGTACCTTTCAGCACCTTCACGGGACGGAAAGAGGATAAATAAAATGCAGGATAGCTGCCGGCAATTAAACCGGTAATAACGCTAAAGCCTATACATAGCAGCCAGAATAAAGGGGCTGTCCACAGGATGGTAACACGCTTCTGCGCAACGTCATTAAAGAAAGGCAGGGCCAGCTGTACAATCAGCAGCGAGAGCAGCAGGGCTATAGTCACTATCAGCATGGATTCACTGAAGAACTGCAATATCAGCTGGCTACGCTGCGAGCCGATGGTTTTACGGATGCCTACCTCGCGGGCACGCTTCTCAGACCGGGCGGTGCTCAGATTCATGAAGTTGATACAGGCCAGCAGCAGCACAAACAGGCCGCTTATGCCCAGGAGCCATACGTAGCGTATCAGGCCGCCGGTGTTCACACCATTCCTGAATTCAGCAAACAAATGCCAGCGCGACATCGGATACAGGAAAAGCTGCGGATGCGCGGCTATCTCATCCTGGTGTACATGCTTCATCTTAATATTCCTGATCTTTTCAGAGGCCTTTTCCATGGAGACATGATCGGCCAGTTGCACAAAACAGCGGTAGGAGTTGGACCTCCAGGGATTGTCGTTCTCATACAAACCTTCGGTCCGTGCATACAGCTCCCAGGGCATCAGAAAATCCACACCAGCAAAGGAAGAGCTGACAGGCATGTCTTTATACACGCCACTCACTACAAGCGCTATCTTGTTATCTACCAGTAAAGTTTTGTTCACCGGGTCTTCGTTACCGAAGCAGGCTTTTGCCAGGGAGGCAGAGATGAGCATGGAATGGGGATCGGTCAGCTGGTCGGTACCCTGCAGCATCTTCAGGATGAACATCTTTGTGAAGCCCTGCTCGCAGAAAACACCGTTCCCGCTTAAGCGCTTATCCTTTTGCAGCAGCACGCGGGTTTGGCTCCAGGTGCACATGGACACATACCGAAAATCACTGCCATAGTTCTTACGTATTTCTGCGGCCAGTGGAGCAGGCTCATTCGTCCACATGTCTGTATTGCCATTGCTGGTCACAGTTTGCCACACCCCGGCAATGCGCTTGTAGTTGTCGAACTGCTTGTCAAACATCCATTCGTCCATTATCCATAGGCCTATCAGCATGGCAACGGCCATTCCTGCTGCCAGCCCGGTAATATTGATAGCGGAATGCAGTTTGTTTTTCAGGAGGTTTCGCCACGCGATCCGGATGTAGTTCTTTAGCATGTGCAAAAAATAAGGTGAAGTGTTATGGCAGCAGTCCCCAAGAACATACCAAATATTAAGACACTACAGATCAATGGGTTAATATCGGGTAAGGAAGAAAATTGTCCGCTTGCGGACAGTCGACGTTCATTTTTTGACATCCATTTTACCTATTCTGCCATTTCCGGAGCTATGCGGATCATGCAATTTTGCGCGCAAATCTATCACTATGGCAACAGCTGACACGCTTATATGGACGGGCGCTACCGGGTTCAGGCGCCCCATGAAGAACAGGATAAAAAGATTACAGTTCTTACCCGTGAACCTTTTTGCGGCGGTAATGGGAATTGCAGGCCTGTCGCTCGCCTGGCGAACTGCCGGAAACATATTTGGCAGTCCTGCCATTATCTCCACGCTTATTGGAGGAGTAGCAGTGGGCGTATTCATACTGCTAAGCATTGCCTACCTCTTAAAGCTGGCGCTCTTTCATAAAAAAGTGGTGGAAGAGTTCCGTCATCCTATTACAGGTAATTTCTTTGGAACGATCCCGATTGCCATCCTGTTGCTATCGGCCGTGGTCAGACCTTGTTATCACAATACGGCGCTGGCGCTCTGGATAACAGGGGCGGTATTGACCAACACCCTGGCCTATATCATCGTCACGCGGCTGATGAAGAACAAGCAAGACCTGTTGCATGCCACACCGGTATGGCTGATACCCGGGGTAGGCACCCTGGATGTTGCGGTGACCAGTAGCGGTCTGCCCTATACCTGGGTAAACGAAGTGAATTTACTCAGCTTTGCGGTAGGCGCCGTGCTCGCGCTGGTGTTCTTTGTGCTGATCATTTCGAGGCTCATGCACCATGATCCGATGCCGGAGCGTATGACACCTTCGCTGATCATCCTCATTGCGCCGTTTGCCGTAGGCTTCCTGGCTTACACCAACCTTACAGGAGAAGTGAACATGTTTGCCGGTATTCTTTTCTATTTCGGCCTGTTCCTGTTCTTTGTATTGTTCTTTAAGGTATTCAGGCGCAATCTTCCGTTTATGCTCACCTGGTGGGCAGTAGGTTTCCCTATTGCCGCCGTCAGCAATGCTGCACTGAAATATGCAGCTTATGCGGACAAGTGGTACATTACCCTCCTGGCCGGGATCATGCTGGCGGTACTGAGCGTTATTATCGCTTACATCTTTATCCGCAGCATTTTCCTGCTTGTCAGGGGACGGCTGCTGGAAGCATGATAATGCGTAATTTCATAAAAAGCCGGAGTATGAAAAAGCAAGGAGATATTATGCGGATAGACCATGTTAAACGGACCTTAGTCTATAAGGACCAGTTCCATATGGCTTACTATCCGGATAAGTACCCGGTGACGGCGGAGCCACACCGGCATAACTTCTATCAGATCATGTGGTTTCCCAAAGGCGAGGGAATTCATTGTATTGACGATGTATGCTTTAACATGAGGGGGCAGGACCTTTTCCTTCTGTCGGAGGGACAAATGCATTATTTCCAGGAGGTGAAGCATCTGACGGGGTATATGCTGATGTTCAAAGATGTTTTCTGGGAAGAGGCACTGCAAAGCGTAGGCACTTTCAGGACCGTTCTTTTCAATCACCTGCTGATCAGTGTCCACCTGCAGCTGGCAGATAATGACGCCGCAGATATCAGCCATTTGTTTGATGACATGATAAAGGAGTATGAACGTCCCGACTATCCTGACAAGGCAGACCTGATGGCTGCTTACCTGAAGATATTATTGATCCGCATCAGCAACCTTCAGCGCGATACTGCACAGCGCTTACCACATGCAGGCAGTAATGATTACCAGCTTTTCCGGCAATTCATAGAACTGCTGGAAAAACAATATGCCAGTGCGCACGAGGTAAGCTACTATGCTTCCAGGCTGCATATTACCGGCCGGAAGCTGGCGGAGATCTGCCGGCAGTACAACAGCCGTAGCCCCAAAGAGATGATAGCAGACCGTATTATAATAGCAGCTAAAAGGGAACTGCAATTTGGCGCCAGGCCCATTAAAGAGATCGCTGCCAGGCTCCATTTTTCCGATCAGTACCAGTTCAGCAAGTTCTTTAAGAAGCTGGCCGGTATCTCCCCGGTTGAATACCGAGGCTAAAAGGTGATACGCTTCACATATTCTGCTACTTCCACCATCGGCGCTATCCAGATCTCCTTCTCATGCTGTTTCAGGAAATACAGCAATTCACGGTGCGCCTGCAAGGAAACATCCAGCGAATGCCCGCCGCCAACGCCATGAAACAGGAATACCAGCAGACGATGATCCGCTATGGCCTGTTTCACTTCAGCGATCATTTCAGCGCCTGATTGCCCGTTAACAGCGTAGCAGCCGATATTGTACAGGTCAATATCCCCGATAGCAGGCTTCAAAGGCTGAGTGCCTCTTGCACCGGCAAAACGGTCTTTGATCGGAGAGAGATAAAGAGAGTCTTTGATCTTTTCGTCTCCGCAGGGATAAGCAAAGGTCCTCATTGTTTTCCCATCGATCGCCTTCAGCAGGGTGTTGGTCATATTGATCTCATCGGTGATACGGCGGAAAGTGTAGCGGGAGAGGTCATAATCAGGTGTGACAAAATTCCTGCCCGGGAGATCGCCGGCGCAGGGATGGAAAAAGGTATGGTTGCCCAGTTCATGCCCGTTCTTTGCAATGGCGCGCCATTCGTTGATACGGGCATCGAGCGCACCGGAATAGGCAGAAAGATAGAAGGTGGCCTTCAGTCCCAGGGAGTCCAGTACCGGAATGGCGTGGTCCAGGTCTACATCCAGGGCATCATCATAAGTGAGCACGACGGCGCATTTTTTATGATGCCAGCTGGTATCTGCCTGGGCGGCAGCATTGGTAAAAATGCCGCCACCCAGTATAAGCAAGAGCAATGATCTCATGAATATTGTTATTTATAGGCGGTCACCGGTTGAATGCTGCCATCCTCATTATAATGCAGCTCCGTTACTTTCACATTGCGCAGGTGGGTTTTACCACTCAGCTGTACATCGTGATAGAAGAGATATGTTTTACCATTCGCTTCAACGATGGATTGGTGATTGGTCCAGCCTTCCACGGGGTTCAGGATCACACCCTGGTAAGTAAAAGGACCATAGGGATTGTCGCCGATGGCATACACGATGAAGTGAGTATCTCCGGTTGAATAAGAGAAGTAATATTTGCCGTTGTGCTTGTGCATCCAGGAAGCTTCAAAGAAGCGCTTGTTATTATCTTTTTCAGTGAACAGGTGACCGTCCTTATCAAGGATCTTGATTTCTTTTACAGGGCCTTCGAAATGCTTCATGTCTTTGGACAGTTTGGCCACGCGGGGCAGGATCGCTTCTTCTCCCGGCTGGCGCAGCTTACCGGCTGAATCATATTTATTATTGTTCCAGCGCTGCAGTTGTCCGCCCCAGATACCGCCAAAGTACATATAAAACGAACCGTCATCATCCCTGAATACTGCCGGATCGATACTGTAGCTGCCCTTGATCGGCTCTTTTTCTGCCAGGAATGGTCCTTCGGGCTTTTTGCTGGTGGCAACACCGATGCGGAACACATCCTGCTTATCTTTCACAGGGAAATAAAGGTAATAGGTGTTGTTCGCGAAAGCAGCATCAGGCGCCCATAACTGACGGCCTGCCCAGGGAATATCTTTGATATGCAGGGCTACGCCATGATCGATCACTTTTCCGCCCACGGAATCCATGGAGAGGATATGATAATCCATCATATTGAAATGATCGCCATTATCATTCTCCGGTGTGCCGGTAGCCGTATCATGGGATGGATAGATATAGATCCTCCCATTGAATACATGGGCGGAGGGATCAGCGGTATAAATATCAGATACCAGCGGCTGGGAGAGATACTCCTTTTTGGGCGGCTGAGCTTCCGTAGCGGTGCTGTCTTTTTGTTCTGTATGGGTGCTTTGCCCTGTATTGCAGGCGGAAGCGATGAGCACAGCAGCGGTGGCTGTGGCAATGAGGCGGAATTTTACTTTTTTCATATGGTTGTTCATAACGTTTGCTGTCTTACTGACAACTATTCAAAGTAAGGATAAAAATTCCAAATCCCAAACGGATGGGTCTTATTCGTCAAAGGTATCTTCCAGTACAGGGCTGCCGTCAATCCGTGCCAGTTTCACTGCGTTCACCGCACCGGCGCCCTGGAAACGGTAGCTCACGCCAACGATCCTGTCAGGCGCGCTCTTAAAGGTATAGTTAAAAGCTTCTTTTCCGTTCACCCAGATCTGCAGATGTTTATTACGCACCTCACAGCGCACTTTTACCCATTGGCTCATATCGCAGCCAAAACCGGACAGATTGATACGCTGGGCAGAAAAGCCTGTATCTACCGCCATCAGGCCCATATCTCCCACGCAACCCGGTATGCCCAGTGGCATGATGATCGCGGAGCCCTCGCAATGGATAAAAATATCGGCACGCTGGCAAACGGCGGTGCCTTCCTTGTACTCATTCTTCACTTCCGTTTCAAAAATGAAATTATCATTTTTCAGTCCGTGCAGGTCTCCAATATTATAGTAACGCAGTTCGGGCGCCTGCGGCTGCATATGAATGTTCTTTTTCTCCATCAGGGCAGGAGGAATACGCAAGGCGCCTTCTCCGATAAACTCTTTTCTTGAAAAATATACGGGCACCGGTTCCTGTACTACTGTTGCCAGCCAGCCACCGGAAGGAATACAGAGATCATGCTCCTTCACGATCCTTTTACCTACCACCAGTTTGGCCCTGAAGAAGCCAGGGTAGTAATAGATGGAAGTATAAGTATGACCGGCAGGCGATACCCGGAAACGGCGGGTAGGGTCCCAGGATTGCTGTATGAAGATGGAATCGCTTTTCGCGGCGGTGGCGTCGTAGTTAAAGATCACGGAGTTGGGGATGCCGGCAGCCAGGGGCTGACTGCTGAATGAAAAACGGGCGCTGTCCGGGAAACCTGACTGGGGTACGCCATTCTTGCCGGTGCGGTTGTACATCCATCCTGCTATGATCAGTATCACCAGTACGGCGGGTGCAATGTACCAGCCGATCTTACGGCGTTTAAGTACCCGGGCGCCATGACCGTTCAACTGAGCGGCATGATAAACAGGCTCCGGAGCAGGTTCCGGTCCGGTCTCAGCCAGTTGCTGCTGTCTGAAATCGCGCCAGTGCTCATAACCGGCAAAGATCGCAAGGGTATTTAATGTGGTGAGAGAAGGGAAATTGTCGTACTTCACTTTTCCCCATACCCTTTTCAGGGTGCTAACGCTGAGGGCCACCTGCGTACGGTCAAATATACGGGAGCTGAGCGCTTCAAAATCCTGGTTCTGCCAGTTGTCACTACTTCCCCAGCCCAGTTTTTCCTCTATCAGCCTGCAGCATTGTTGTAGTAATTCAATATTATTCATTACTGATAATCAATTAATTAAACCCTGAACAATTTTGAACAAACTTGCCTACGAGTTGAATAACTGTGCTTGAAGGTAAGGTTATAACTTTCCTACCATATCCGGAACCAAAATAATCTTTTTCGTGAATTTAAAATCTATCAGCTCCATGCGTTTCCCTTTATTCTTGCTTTTATTGCTACCCTGCTTTGCGGATGCGCAAACAGTTATCCCATTCAATTCGCCCCGCTGGAAAGCAAAGGGAAAGGCTACTCCATTTGAGGAACTGCACCTGGGAAAGCCTGCCCTCCGGCTCCAGGAAGGCGGCTTGCTGCTGGAAGATGCGAACTTTAAGAACGGCATCATTGAGTTTGACATTGCCCTGGCTGCCGACCGTTACTTTCCGGCAATAGAATTCCGGATGCAGGACGAAAATAATTATGAGCAATATTATATACGGCCTCATCAATCCGGCAATCCAGACGCCATGCAGTATACCCCGGTATATAACGACCTTCCCGGCTGGCAATTATATCACGGGCCAGGGTATAGCAATGCCGCCCTGCTGCCGGTTGACCGCTGGCTGCATATTAAGCTGGTTATACTGGGAGATCAGGGTGAAGTGTATTTTGACCAGGACAGCATACCGGTGCTTTTTATTCGTCACCTGAAAAGGGATGTTGCGAGTGGAATGATCAAGCTAAACAATGTGGCTCCCGTGCCCGCCTGGTATCGCAATTTTGCCTATATCGCCACGGACGCTGTAACGATCAAAAGCAAGGCGACGCCTCCCCCACCCCTTCCACCATCTGTGCTGACTTCGTGGGGAGTTTCCAATCCTTTTGATGAAGCGCTGCTGAAAGACAAAACCGAACTGTCTGTTACGGATACGGCTACACTTGGCTGGAAAGGCTTAAAGGCAGATGACCTGGGTATTATTGATTTCTCCGTGCTGGCCGGTGCGGCGCCAAAGAAAAATACTGTCTTTGCCAGGGTGACGATACAAGCAGACAAACCGGGGGTTAAAAAACTGACGTTCGGATTTTCCGATCGTGCAAAGGTATATCTCAACAACCAATTATTGTATGAGGGGACGGACAATTTTCTATCGCGGGATTACCGCTTCCTGGGTACCATCGGCTATTTCGACGCCGTGTACCTGCACCTGAAGAAGGGCCCTAACGAGCTCTGGATCGCCGTTTCTGAAAACTTCGGCGGATGGGGCATTAAAGCGAAACTGGAATAAGCGCTAGCGGTCTTCCAGGTAATGCTGCAGCACCAGGGCATGGTTATGCGCTTCATCTTTTGCCGCATATACCAGTGTGAGCACCTTAGTGCTTTGGTGGGCTTCAATAAATTGTATCACCGCTTCATTGTGCTTTAATTCATCGCGGTATTTCTTTTGGAACTCCTTCCATCGTTCAGGATCATGGCCAAACCATTTTCTCAGGGCGGTGGAAGGGGCTATCTCCTTCTGCCATTCTTGCACAGCAGCCGCTTCTTTTGTAATGCCCCTGGGCCATACACGATCTACCAGCACCCTGTACCCATCCGCCTTTGCAGGCGCTTCATATACGCGTTTGATCTTTATCGTTCTCATCACTACAAAGCCTTTCCTATGAAGTTAAGGAAATAATAAAAGAGTTTTTAGTCTTTTATTAAATTTTTACCTACTTTTGTTCCCGTTAAAGGAGTTTGCATGTTCTCAAAGACCTGTGAATACGCTATACGGGCAGTGCTGTTTATTGCCCAGCGTTCAAAGAACGGAGATAAGGTTAGCATAAAGGAAATTGCCAGTGGGATCGACTCACCGGAGCATTTCATTGCCAAGATCCTGCAGGAGCTTGGTAAGCATGGACTGGTGCAATCCGTAAAAGGGCCCAACGGGGGGTTTTACGTGGATGCCCCTACTGCTAAATGTTCCATCGCTGATATCGTAAAAGCGATGGATGGCGATAAGCTTTTTGCAGAATGCGGGCTAGGATTGAAACAATGCTCGGAAACGCATCCCTGCCCTATCCATCATGAATTCAAAAAAATAAGAAAAGACATTTTCAATATGCTGGAAAAAGCCAAACTGGGAACATTCAACGAACAGCTGGAAAAACAGCTGGCATTCCTGAAACGGTAAAAAAATTTGCTATAATAAAAGACAAAAAGGTATTTTATATTCTATCATCATGAACGAACGAAAGGATATAGCCACACTGGAAGATATACAGTTGCTGGTAAACGAATTTTATCAGCAGATAAGAGAAAACGCTTTGTTAGGACCCATCTTCAACGGCGTGATCCAGGACCGCTGGCCAACGCACCTGGAGAAGATGTACCGGTTTTGGCAAACCGTGCTGCTGGAAGAACATACGTATTTTGGCGGCCCTTTTCCGCCGCATGCAAAACTGCCCCTGGAAAAACAACATTTTGATACCTGGCTGCAGCTCTGGCATACCACGGTTGACCGCCTCTTCATTGGTGAAAAAGCGGAAGAAGCAAAATGGCGCAGCGGCAAGATGGCATTGATGTTTATGTCGAAGATCGATTACATCAGGAACGGCGGAAAACCTTTGCTATGAAGACGATAAAAGTTGAACAGCCGGTGGCCCTGGCCTGCATCTTTACCTGGGCTGGCTTCATCTGCGCCATCAGCTTCCTGGAAGCCTGGCTGAAGTTCAGGGCGCCGGGTGTTACGCTGCCTGTCGGGCTGGGCATAGGACGGCTGGTATTCAATGCACTGAATAAGGTGGAATGGGGCTTTGCTGCAATTGTGCTGATGAGCGCCTATCTGCATAACAAACTGCGCCCTGCAGCGCCGCTGTATTTGCTGTTGGCCGTATTGGCTATACTGCTGTTGCAAACAGCCTGGCTGCTGCCGGAGCTGGATGCCAGGGCATCCGCCATTATCAGCGGACAAGCGGTACCGCCTTCCTATCTGCACTTTTATTTCGTGGGTGCAGAATTGATCAAGACCTTTTTAATCATCTCCTATGGCATAAAACTCTTTAAACCACTCTGATCCTTTAACAGGTCTTTCCGTCATCACACTCCTCTCCTTTTTCATTTACTATCCACAACAACACAAGCTATGACAACTAAAAGATTATGGCTGGGGCTTGCCCTGGTTATGGGCATCTCATTTGCCGTACTGATATTCTTTGGTACCGATATATACCGCCAGGCGCCGCCTATACCCAATGCAGTACTCAGCGCATCCGGCGACACGCTATTTACCGGCCAGGAGATAAAAGATGGTCAAAATGTATGGCAATCTATCGGCGGCCAGACCGTAGGCAGCATCTGGGGCCATGGCGCTTACATTGCGCCCGACTGGACCGCTGACTACCTGCACCGGGAAAGCCTGCTGGTATTGGACGCCAGTGCGACGAAAGACGGCAAAACCTATCAGCGCCTGCCTGCCGAAGAACAGGCCCTGTACAGGGAAAGAATGAAACAGATCCTGCGGAAGAATACCTATGATGCTTCCAGTAGTACGATCGTTTATCCGGACGAGCGGGCGGCGGCTTTCCGGCAGCTGTCTGTTTACTACAGTAAGCTGTTCATGTACGATCCTTCCTTTAAAAGCTTACGCGAGCATTACGCTATACCGGAAGGCACGATCAAAGACACCGCACGTATGCATAAAATGGCGGCTTTCTTTGCCTGGGCTTCCTGGGTATGCGTAGCCGAAAGGCCCGGAGGCACCGTGAGCTATACCAACAACTGGCCGGGCGATGAGCTGGTAGGCAATACACCGGCGGCGGCGCTGCACCTGTGGTCTGGCTTTAGCGTATTATTGCTGCTGGCCTGCGTAGCACTTCTCATACTCTATCACGTACGGAATAAAGAAGAGGCGCCTGCCTTGTTGCCGGCAACAGATCCTTTACGGAATATGCAGCCTACGCCTTCTATGCGGGCTACCCTGAAATATGTATGGATCGTGAGCCTGCTGATACTGGTGCAAATGATGGCGGGTATTATTACTGCGCATTACGGTGTGGAAGGAAGCGCTTTCTACGGGTTTCCGCTGGATAAGTATCTGCCGCAATCTATTTCCCGCAGCTGGCATGTACAGCTGGCTATTTTCTGGATCGCGACGTCATGGCTGGCGACCGGGCTTTATATTGCACCAGCCGTATCGGGATATGAGCCGCCTTATCAAAAGCTGGGGGTTAACATTCTCTTCGGCGCGTTGCTGGTAGTTGTACTGGGATCACTTACCGGCCAATGGCTGGGTGTGATGCAGAAGCTGGGATTGATAGATAATTTTCTCTGGGGCCACCAGGGATATGAATACATCGAACTGGGACGCGTATGGCAGATACTTTTACTGGGCGGGTTAATCATCTGGCTGGTTCTCATGTTGCGGGCCTTATTACCTGCGTTGCGAAAAAAAGATGAAAGCCGTCATTTACTCACCCTGTTCGTGATCGCTTCTATTGCTATTGCGGTGTTCTATGCTGCCGGGTTAATGTACGGCCGGCAGACACACCTTGCAGTGGCAGAATACTGGCGCTGGTGGGTAGTGCATCTGTGGGTGGAAGGATTCTTTGAAGTATTTGCTACTGTAGTTGCTGCTTTCCTGTTCTGCAGACTTGGATTGCTGGAGATCCGTTCAGCTACTACGGCTGTACTGTTCTCTACTATTGTGTTCCTGGCAGGAGGTATATTGGGCACTTTCCATCACATCTACTTCAGCGCTACGCCTATTGCGGTATTGGCGTTGGGCGCTACGTTCAGTGCCCTGGAGATTGTGCCGCTGGTGTTGATCGGGTTTGAGGCTTATCAGCACTATACGCTCAGCAAATCTACTGAATGGATCAAGGCGTATAAGTGGCCGATCTATTGTTTTATCTCTATCTGTTTTTGGAATTTCCTGGGCGCGGGCATTTTTGGTTTCGCTATTAATCCTCCTATTGCGTTGTATTATATACAAGGGTTGAATACTACAGCGGTACATGGACATGCGGCATTGTTTGGTGTGTATGGTATATTGGGTATTGGCTTAATGCTGTTTGTACTGCGGGGGCTTTATCCGCATAAGCACTGGAATGATAAACTGATCGGGGCGGCTTTCTGGTGTATCAATATTGGTTTATTGGTAATGGTAACGGTGAGTATGCTGCCTATTGGTATCATGCAGGCGATTGCATCTATACAGCATGGATATTGGTACGCACGTTCTGCTGAATTTATGCAGTCTGGAACGCTGCAGACTTTACGTTGGCTGAGAGTACCAGGAGATATTTTACTGGCGACGGGGGAAACACTGCTGGTGATCTTTGTGATAGGGTTGAAGACAGGTTGGTCTTTGAAAAATGAGCGTTAGATAAGGTTTGAAGGTTTATTGCCTACCTTTGGAATATCCTCTAAATGCTTGTACTATGAATATTACCACCTCCATCGCTCCCTGGCTATCGGTCAGGAATGGCGCCGCCGCGGTAGACTTCTACAAAGCCGCCTTCAGTGCAATTGAGCTGTTCCGCCTGGAAGATCCCGGTGGAGGTGTAGTAGCACGACTGTCTGTGGACGGTGCGGAATTCTGGCTGAGTGATGAGTCCCCGGAGCATGGTAATTATAGCCCTGCTTCATTAGGGGGAGGCAGTGTGCGGATGATCCTCACGGTAACAGATCCGGATACGCTCTTTCATCAGGCGCTGACGGCAGGCGCTACGGAGGTGTTCCCGGTAGGCGAAGAACACGGCTGGAGATTAGGCCGGCTGCTTGATCCTTTTGGTCATCATTGGGAGATCGGCCGTCCTGTCTGACTATAGTTTTCCTATGTATAATCTCGTATTGTAGTGGAACTTGATCATGCCGTGCTGCTTGTGCCGTTCGAATATTTCTTCCAGGCGATGGATCATCGGCTGATGGGAAGGATGGCCCTCCTGCGGCGCATAAGAGGAAGACAGCAGCCTGCCTTTCAATCCTGAAAAATCGAACATTTGGGCGTTGTGGAAAGTATGCTCTTTATAAGTGGAGGGTGAGAAGAAAAGCGCCAGCTGTGCCGGACCGATATTCCGATGACCGGTTTCTTTGTAGTCGGTGGCGTATTGCGCTATCAGCAGTTCGTACTCTCTTTCAAAATCTGTATCCGTACGGCGCTCATTCCACATCAATGCCACATGTGCATCTTTGCGGCCAATACGCCGGAACTCCGCTCCCGCCGCGCCCTGGCTGAACCAGTGAAAAGCCTGTCCGGCTACGATCAGGTCTGCGCAGGCATCCGGCAGCATGGTACGTTCTGCGGTGCCTGCAAAGGTGCTGAAATTGGGAAAACGCTGATGCAATTGCTCCGCCTTTTCACGCATGGGGGTATTAGGCTCTACCGCAAGCACCTTATTGCCATATTCCAGGAAAAGCAGTGAAGAGATGCCTGTACCTGCGCCAATATCTGCTACTACGCTTTCCCGTGTTAAACCGGCTTCCTGTTCCAGGCAGGGTATTATGGCCTGCGGATAATGCGGCCGGTACTTTACATAGTTCTCTACCCGGTCACTGAAACGCTCTGTATGTTTCATAATAATTAAAGTTACTCCGATTTTTATTAACCTTCCTTAACATTAAAGCAAGGCTTGTTAACCTGCTTTTTTTGATGCCCAGGGTACTTTCGTAGCTGTTCATCTACTAAAAGCATTATCATGCCAAAAAATTACCTCCTATTCTTTATCTGCAGCCTTGTTTGCATCCATGCTTATGCGCAAAGGAACGGCTCAATTAAAGGTTCCGTGCAGGATACCATCCGCAAGCGACCCGTAGCTTCGGCCACCGTCACCCTGCTGCAAAAAAAGGACTCCTCACTGGTCAGTTTCATGATGACGGATAACAATGGTGCATTCGAGCTGAACGGTATCGCCGCCGGGGAATACCGTTTGCTGATCACCCATCTCAACTATCACAGTACCAGCCGTACTGTTACTATCAGCACCGCCAATCCGCACATAACATTACCTAACATCATTCTGTACGATTTGAGCAGGACCCTGAACGAAGTAGTGGTATCCGGCGAAGCGCCTCCTGTCACCCTTATCGGCGATACGGTACAGTACAACGCAGGATCCTTCAGAACAGTGCCCAATGCCAGCGTGGAACAGCTGTTGAAAAAGCTGCCCGGCGTACAGGTAGATAAAGACGGTACGGTAAAAGCACAGGGACAAAAAGTGAACCGCGTGCTGGTAGACGGTAAAGAATTCTTTGGCACCGATCCTAAAATTGCTACCAAGAACCTGCCCGCTGATGCAGTAGACAAAGTACAGGTGTACGACCGCATGAGTGATGCCGCCCAGCTAACCGGCTTTGATGACGGTAACAGCGAGAAGACTATTAACCTCAAGCTGAAACAGGACAAAAGGAAAGGCCTCTTTGGCAAAGCCAGCGCAGGCCTTGGCACCAGGGACCGGTATGAAGGCCGTTTCAATGTTAACTCCTTTAAGGGCGCCCGGCAATTGTCTGCCATCGGTCTGGCCAACAATACCAATGGCGAAGGTTTCTCCTTTATGGATCTCATGAACTTCAACGGTGAATTGAACCGCATGCGGCAAAGCGGCAGCGGCAATGCCAGCTTCACGATGAATTCGGATGACCCTATGACCGCCATGATGGGCAATAGCAACAGTAACGGTATTAAAACTATCTGGGGAGGAGGTTTGAACTACAGTAACATTATCGGCAACAAAACCGATCTCACCGGCAGCTATTTCTACAACCGCTACAACCCGCAGCAGGAAAGCAAAGTACAGCGCCAGTATTTCCTGCCGGATTCGTCCTACTTTTATAATCAGCAATCCAGGAGCGACAATCTCAATAACAGTCACCGGTTAAACGTGACCGCCGATATCAACATCGATTCTTTTCATTCTATAAAAGTCACTTCTTCCGCCAGCTACCAGGAAACCCGCAACAAAAGCTTTAACACCTATGAAACGCTCTCCGGCGATCATCAGTTAGCTAACCAGGGATTCAGCGATAACAGTTCTACCGGCCATGGCACTAATTTCCGGAATGATATATTGTTTAGGAAGAAGTTTCATCGAAAAGGGCGCACCTTTTCGCTGGGTCTGCAAACCAGCTTTAACAACAGTGAAAGCGAGGGCAGCCTTTTATCAGTGAATCATTTTTATAACCGTGATCCTTCACTGCCGGGTTATGATTCTATCAATCAACGAAACAATATCACCGGTAGTCTTAACAGTTACAATGTACGTGCGGTATATACAGAACCGCTGTTCAAACGCTCCCTGCTGGAATTCAGCGTTAGCCGCAACAATACCAGCAGCAGCTCAGAGAAGATAACGTATGACTATAACGGGAGCAATGGCAAATTTGACCAGCTCAATCCCGCATTGACCAATGATTTTGAGAATACTTACGGGTATACCAATGCAGGTATCCGCTTCCGTACGCAGCAGAAAAAGTTTAGCCTGGCGGCTGGTCTGAACTGGCAGCGGGCAGACCTGGAAGGCAAGATCATTGCTGGTGCTAAAGATTCTGTGATCAGTAAGGCTTTCTATAACCTGTTGCCTTCGCTGCGGTTTAAATATGACTTTACCCGTTACCGTCATCTGAGCATCAACTATGCCGCTATTACTAACCAGCCGAATATCTCACAGCTGCAGCCGGTGCCCGACATCAGTGATCCGTTGAATATCAAGGAAGGGAATCCTGATCTGCAACAGGAATTTACGCATGCTGTGCAGGTTAATTTCATGTCTGTTGATCCTTTCCGGAACAAGAATCTCTTTGCTTTCTTTAACCTGCAGGAAACGCAAAATAAGATCGTGAATTATGACATGGTGGATTCACTGGGAATTAAACGCAGCAGGCCGGTGAACGTAAATGGTGTGCTTAACATGAGCGGTACGGTGAACCTTGGTCTTCCGCTGCGGGCATTGAGCGGTACGGTGAATTTCAGCAGTAATATGGGATACAGCAAAACAAAACAATTTATCAATACGGCCGCCAATAATATTAATACACTTTCGCTGGGGCCTTCACTGCGCTTTGACCTGAGCCCGTCGGATAAACTGGATTTATCTGTAGGTGGCAGTTTTAATTTTTATAAGACAACTTATTCCCTGCAGGCGGCTAACAATGCCAGTTATTTCTCCCAGCAGTATGAAGGGGAAATTAACTGGCAACTGCCTGCCCAGTTTTTCCTGAGCACCACTCTTACTTATACTATTAACAGCCAGCGTGCAGCGGGCTTTAATGCGCAGGTGCCGTTATGGAATGCTTCTTTCAGCAGGCAGTTCCTGCATTTTAACAGGGGTGAGTTAAAGCTGAGTGTGTTTGATTTATTGAATCAGAATGTGGGTATTTCGCGGACGAGTAATCAGAATTACCTGGAGGATACAAGGATCACGAATCTTCAAAGGTTTTTTATGCTGACGTTTACGTATAGCTTGAGTAAGACTGGATTGGCGGCAGCGGAAGGGCCGGAGAAGGGAGGGATGAGGGTGATGAGGTGATGTTTTCACTCCCGTCATTGCGAGGAACAGTAAAGCCTTTTGTGCGCGGGGTGGCGAAGCAATCTCCTAACACAATCTTCGCGAAGATCGTGTTAGGAGATTATGTTTGGAGATTGCTTCGTCGCGCGCTACGCTCATTTTCCTCTACTGCTCCTCGCAATGGCGGGAATGAAGACCCTGGTTTCGTCCCACGCTCCCTCCCCACTCGGGAGGGAAGCCCCTACCCTCCAATCCTTATCGTCGCGCCTTTCCTTCCCCTGTTTCCCTGCATGTCCTTCATCACTTTTTCCCTTTCCTTCACAAACTCCTCGGGTGTTATTTTCTTCCCTTTAGACGGCTCCTTGATATCTCCCAGCTCTACTGTTGGCGATAACTCTACCGCCTGGTATACCACCTTGCCGTCATTAACATCTATTGCCAATATCAGGCCCGGCAATTGCCCTTCGTATTCCGGTCCGGCGGGTACAGGAATGGCGAGCGTGAACCAGACAGTGATCTTCATGGAATCCGCTACTTCCTTGTTCTTCAATTCGCCGTTCTCCATGGCGATGCTCATACGTTTACCGATGCGTTGGGCGACGGCCTGCTGGCAGGGATAGTTCAGTATGGTCCTGGTTTCGCCCGTCAGCTTCCAATTCAATTTACGAATGCTGTCTGCCACGATGTAGTTCCTGGCGCCAAACTCGCGTTGTTCTACCGTGCGGCCGGTGGCAAAGTTGGCATAAGTGAGATCGTTGTTGCCGTCGATCATCAGGTATACATGCCGGGCGCCACCGCTTTCGGCCGTCATCTCTTCCTGCGTGTTGTCTTCTATCCCGCGACGCACAGACTGGTCATTTCCGAACAATACTTCCAGCTTGTCCTTATGCGAACGGGGCATCATCTGCTCCATATCCCCCGGTCCCATCCGCAACTGTACGGTACGTTCGTATACTACCCTTCCCTGTTTTTGCTGGCCATTGGCGGCTAACAATGCAATAGCCATTGATAATGTCAAAATTGTTCTCTTCATGCTACGTAATTTTAAGAAGCTAAAGCTATTATGTTGATGTTGCAACGGAGGTTAATAAGGCTTGCTTTAATGTTAATTAAGGTTAATATTTCGTGTCAGGGGGCGGCGGATGTGCAACATTTGCCGTAGTATTGCCATTACAAACCATCTGTTCAAAGCTTGCGTTACAAATTATCCATACCGGTCACAGGTTTCCTGATCTTATTAACGCTCCTGGTGCTCACTGCTTTCCAGGCATACTGGCTGCGCAAGAACTATCGGGAGGAGAAAAGGCTGTTCAGAGCGCGTACTAACATCCTTTTCCGGGAAACGATATTCCGGCTGCAGGCTGCCAAGCTGAAACTGGATTCCACTTTTCATATCCGCATACGCGAGCGTGAAGGCGTTGCAGGTGCTGCGAACATCATCGCGGAAACGGAAAGGCTTGAAGCTCCAGGCCCTCCCGGCGATCCGGGGCCTCCTGCTACTGCTCCCGGCGTTACCGCAAAAAGAACAATGATCGTAGCATTCGGGCAAACCCGTCCAATGAGGCGGATACGGGTGGACAACGACTCCATTAATATCGGCTACCATGTTACACAGGCCTCCGCCGACGCAAAACCCGTCTACAGCTTTATGGCAGCCATGGATTCCCTGCAGGATTCCACCACCGTAAAAGAGCTCACCGAACGTTACCATAAAGCGCTCCTTTTAAAGGGCATACATCTCGGGTTCAGTATCATCGCCTTTCCTGCTGATACAACAAAAGATATATTGGATCCCTTCCCGGAAGACCCGGAAGGCAACACGGTGACGATGGGCTTTTCAAAACCTATCAGCTACCAGCTGCGCTTTGATAATACCAGGTGGTACCTGCTGAAACGGATCAGTCAGCCGATATTGATTTCCGCATTCCTGCTGGGAGTTACCTCCCTCTCCTTCCTGCTGCTGTACCGCAACCTCAAACAACAGCAGAAGCTGGCGCGCCTGAAAAATGATTTCATCAGCAACATGACACATGAGCTGAAGACGCCTATCGCTACTGTAAGCGTGGCCATAGAAGCGCTCAGACGCTTTGACGCCCTGGAAGACCTGCAAAGAACGAATGAGTACCTGGACATATCCGCCAATGAAATGCAACGACTCAGCATGCTGGTAGATAAAGTACTGAAGCTCTCTATGTTCGAGAACCGGGAGATCTCCCTGAACAAAGAACAGTTCGACCTGCGCGAGCTGGCCAGGGGCGTATTGGTGTCCATGAAACTGCAATTTGAGAATAAAAGGGCCACTACCGCGCTGAAAACAACCGGGCACAATTTCATCATCACCGCTGATAAGCTGCATATGACCAGCGTGCTCTATAACCTGCTGGACAATGCCCTGAAGTACAGTATCAAAGAGCCCGAGATCCTCATCCATATCATCGATCACAAACAATACCTGGAGATACGTGTAACCGATAACGGTATCGGCATCGAGAAAGAGTATAAGAACAAGATCTTTGAAAAATTTTTCCGGGTGCCCAGTGGCAACCGGCATAATATCAAAGGCTATGGCCTTGGCCTTAGCTACGTTTCTCATATCGTGCAGCGCCACATGGGCTTTATTGAGGTGGAAAGCGAAGTGAATAAAGGCAGCACTTTTTCCATCAAGCTTCCCTTTGCAGAAGCGCCGGTCATCCAGTACGACAGAGGCCGGGTCATCAGATACAAAACCATTGGCTGAGATGAACATCAGGATACTATACGTTGAAGACGAACTATCACTGGGTAAGATCGTGAAAGAAAGCCTGCAGCGGCGCGGCTTTGAAGTGATCATGGAAAGCGATGGAGACAAGGTACTGCCGCTCTTCAAAGAGCTAAGGCCCTCTGTATGCGTGCTGGATGTGATGCTGCCCAATAAAGATGGCTTTGAAGTGGCCGAGGAGATCCGCGCTATTGACCCACAGGTACCTATCCTGTTCCTCACGGCCAAAACACAAACAGCCGACCTGGTAAAGGGCTTTACACTGGGCGGCAATGACTATATCCGCAAGCCTTTCAGCATGGAAGAGCTGATCGTCCGTATCGACAATGTACTGCGCTTCCAGGAAAAAATGCCTGCTCCTCCCTCCGATCATATTAAAATAGGCAGGTTCAAATTCTATACAAGCCGCCAGGTGCTGACCAATGGCAAGGAAGAAGTAAAGCTGTCCTACAAGGAAAGCGAGCTGTTAAAATTGCTGTATGAGCACCGCAATGGCATCATCGACCGTAAGAGCATTCTTGACCTGCTCTGGGGACATGATTCTTTCTTCAACAGCCGAAACCTGGATGTGTATATCACGAGGTTGCGGGTAAGGCTGAAGGAAGATGATAACCTGCAGATACTGACGATCAAAGGTATTGGGTACAGGTTTGTGCTGGGTTGAGTAAAAAATGTTCGTATAAGATCTGAACCGGCATAATGTCCACATACGAACATCCCCCTGTACCAAAACCGGACACTTGCACCTATCCCCTATCTACATCCTCTTGATTATTACTGCCATACGAACATGGCACCCGCTTTGTACCCGCCCTGCATGCTCAACAACTACCTCAAGACCGCCATCAGGAACCAGCTCCGGAATAAAAGCCATTCTTTCCTGAATATCTTCGGGCTGACAGTTGGATTCAGCGCAGCTTTGCTGATATTCCTGGTGCTCAGCTATGAACAGAGCTTTGATAGTTTTCATGCAGAAAAAGACCTCATTTACCGCGTAGTAAGGGAAGGTAAAGAGCAGGGAACAAAATCATACCGCACAGGCGTTCCTTTCCCGGTCAGCAAGGGCTTAAAAACGGATTATCCGCAGCTGCAAAATGTTGGGGCTATCTGTGGCGACTACAATGTACAGGTGATCATCCCGGGTAAAGACGGAGCACCGGTAAAGAAATTCAAGGAACGGCAGGGCGTCTTCTTTGCCGAGCCGTCCTTCTTTGATATGTTTGACTTTCCCGTTCTTGAAGGTAATGAAGCCAGCGCCCTCAGCGAGCCCAATACAGCGATGCTTTCGAAGGACTATGCCACCCGATATTTCGGCAGTCCTGAAAAAGCTATGGGGAAAAGCATTAAAGCCTATGGCACCGATATAAAGATCGCCGGTATCATCGACAATCCTCCTGCCAATACCGATTTCCCTTTAGGATTGGTGATCTCATATATCAGCGTGGGCACCAGCGCCGAAATGAGCAACTGGGTGGATATCACTGACAACAATTATTGTTTTGTACAGTTAAGGCCAGGGAACGCTCCCGCTCAATTCAATCGACTGTTACCTGCTTTTGTAAGCAGGCACGTGCCCGAAGAGCATGCCGGCTACAATCTCATCCTCCAGCCCCTGAAAGAGATCCATTCCGATAAGCGCCTGGGTAACTTCACCAACCATACCTTCAGCAAAGACCTGGTGACGGCGCTGGGGCTTATCGGCCTGTTCCTGCTGATCGTTGCCTGCGTTAACTTCATCAATCTGTCTACTGCCAATGCCATTAACCGTGCCCGGGAGGTAGGTGTAAGAAAAGCGCTGGGCAGTAACCGCGGGCAACTGCTGCTGCAATTCTTCGGAGAAACCGGTATGGCCTGTCTGATCGCCATGACAGGCGGCATCATTGTTGCTTTCATCTGCCTGCCCTTCCTGAACAACCTCCTGCAGGCACAACTTTCGCTGAACATCCTTACAACACCTGCCGTTATTGTCTTCCTGCTGGTATCATTGCTGGCGGTTACCCTGCTTTCTGGCTTCTACCCTGCGTTGGTACTATCGGGCTTTAATCCCATTAATGCCCTTAAAGGAAAAGTAGCTGCAGAGCAGGTAAGAGGAATCAGTCTCCGGAAAAGCCTCGTCGTTCTCCAGTTTGCAATAGCCCAGGTGATCATTACCGGCACCTTGGTGGTAGTGGCCCAATTGAACTATTTCAGCAAAGCTAACATGGGCTTCAATAAAGAAGCGATATTGACGGCCAGCTTTCCTAACGACAGCGCCAGCCGTTTAAAAGTTGACCTGCTGCGCGAAGAGCTGCTGCGCCAAACAGGCGTCAGGGAGGTAAGCTTAAGTATATTTGCACCAGCGGGTGCGGGCGATTGGTCCACAGATCTTCGCTTAGCCAGCAATCACAGTAAAAAAGCCGATCTTGTTGTGGAGATGAAACCTGCAGACACCGACTATTTCAGTATATATAAATTACAGCTGGCTGCGGGAAGGGTCTACTATCCCTCCGATACCATACGGGAATTCATGGTCAATGAAACGCTGTTAAAAAAACTGGGACTTGGAACTCCGGAGCAGGCTATCGGACAATCCATCAACATCATGGGAAGGACCGCCCCTATTGTCGGCGTAGTAAAAGACTTTCATGTACAATCATTCCGTGATCCTATTGGCCCCGTCGTACTCACTACCATGAAAAAGGATTACCGGACGGCCAATATCAAAATAGTGGCCGACAGGCAACAAACAGCCGTGAGGGCCATCGAAGCTGTCTGGAACAAAACATTCCCGGACTATGTATTTGAATATGGATTTATTGATCAGACGGTTGCCAACTATTACAAGCAGGAAGACCAGCTTTCACGCCTGTACAAAATTGCCGCCATCATCGCGATCTTCATCTCCTGCCTGGGTTTATACGGATTGGTATCGTTCATGGCTGTACGCAGAAGGAAAGAGATCGGCATCCGCAAAGTACTGGGCGCACCGGTAGGCAATATTATCCTGTTACTTTCCAGGGAATTTACCATGCTCATTACCATTGCGTTCTTCATTGCCGCGCCGCTTGCTTGGTATTTCATGCAGCAATGGCTGCAGCAATACACTTACCGGATAACAATGGGACCCGGCTTTTTCGTGGCTACATTGGCTTGTTCCATATTGATCGCATGGTTAACGGTTGGGCATTCTGCTATCAAAGCGGCTGTTGCTGATCCGGTGAAGAGCTTACGTACAGAATAAATAGCAGGCGTTTATTGCGCCTCCGCCACCTCTTTCAACGATTCCAATATGCGATCCAATGTTTGCGCTACAAAACCATTGGGCCTGTTATCTTCCTGGATCAGCTCCACCCTGGTCTTTCCATGATCATCTGAGATCACGTAGGAGGTCACACAGTAATTTTCTTTGCTGTCTTGCAGGTCAGGCCGGGGCGTGAACAAATTATATTTGATCAAGGCTTTGTCCTGTACTTCCAGTACAGTTCCCCACTGCTCCAGCACATCGTCGCCCGTTCCTGTGCGAAAGCTGATCCGTCCGCCGGCTTTCCAGTCTGTTGTTAATTCCCGTCCAAACTGCCAAAGCCTGACAAGTTCGGGCCTGGTAAGCGCATTAAAAACCTGTTGAGCAGAAGCATGTGTAGTAATTGCGGATGTGTAAGTGGCCATATCGTTACGGTTAGATCACTAAGGTAAAAAAGAAACAGGATACTATGATCACGCAATACGATCATAGTATCCTGCCAATTATATACTTACTTTAAACTACCGGCTTTGTGTCCTCGTCTGTACTATTTTCCGCTTGCGGAGCTGCTGCTTCGATAGCAGCCACTTCTTCCGTTGTATCTGCTACTGCCTCTGTGCTTTCATTGCTCTCTGCTCCTGCCTTCTTACGGTTAAACAGCTTTTTAAATACACCTGCCAACGCAGCCAGGCCTAACAAGATAAATTTCCACAGCACGCCCAGGTATTTCAGTATGATCGCAAAGAAGCCCACCTTTGCCAGCACCTTACCTGCTACCAGGCCGCCGATGGTCCAGGCAGCTACGTTGTCAATCTTCGGATCGAAATCAAAGTAGGTATTGCCATCGGTGAAGGAGGCCATGGGCAACACTTTATCTATATTCGCCTTTACCAGGGATAATTCCTTCATGGTACAAACGGCATTCAGCGAGAGAATGCCGTGACGGCCCAGGATTCGGATCTCGTAATTGAGAGTATTTGCGCCCTCCTGGTCCCCGAACTTCAGTTCTTTAGCCCAGTGCAATACTTTCTTCTCCTTGTCGTAAAAAGGCTTCTGTGCCCAGCCTACCATGTGGATGGTAGAATAACCAGCTTTCACACGCGCTTCATTGTTTTCTTTTTCTTCCTGCTGCATGTTTTTCAGCATTTCGTCGTAATCGATCTTCTCCGCATCGTCATCTTTGACATAGCCGATATCTTCGTATTTCACAATGAACGCATAGCTGTTCTCAGAGAAGGGATCATCGTTCGCAGGGAAGATCATACCCAAAGTGTTTTCAGCGGTCTCCGGCGGATTGCCCCAAACTTTAGTGAGCACGGAGATGCTTTGTGCCTTGTTCAAAAACTTAAATCCAGCAGGTACTTTGATCTCCGCTTTACCCCCTGGTAAATGAATCACGCCCGTTTCATAGTGCTGGGCAGTTTTTACAGAATCAATATAATCTTCAAAATCTTCGAAGACCTTGGCAGAGTCTTCTACAGGAGTGGCATTAACAGCCACTGTCGCCAGCAGTAGACCCGCCAGGCAGAGGTATTTCAGCATAAGGTGATAGGGATTTTTGTACGCTACAAAATGCAACAAATATTTTATAAAAAGAAATATGTGTCCAGGATACAACTTATGTGTCAGGCGGTTTGCATTTAGTATTATTTTGGACTATCTTATCCCCTTCCTGATTAGCATACCTAAACGAAACAACATAAATTCTACAATGAAACGACTGATTGCTTCGCCTGAAAGGATCAAAGCATTGATAGTGATCACCTTACTGGCGCCGGCTGCACTGCTGCCGGGCTGTGGCCAGCCGGAAACGGTTGACAGAAAGATCTACCAGATGGATACTGCCAAAACCGCCCATCTGGCGGATTCCATTGGTTCCAAGGTAAAACCGGAACTGGCTCCTGGCTTGTCCCTTCAACTCTGGGGCATCGATTCACTGGTGATCTCCCCTATCGCGATCGATATCGATGATCAGGGCAGGTTGTACTACACTACTACTGACCGTCAAAAGCATTCCGAATTTGATATACGCGGGCACCGCGACTGGGAAATTCCTTCCATCGCCCTGCAGACCGTAGAAGACAGGCGCGCTTTCCTGCATAAGGAGCTCTCTCCCGAGAACAGCAAAAAGAACGGGTGGCTGGAAGACCTGAACGGCGACAGCTCACGCGACTGGCGTGACCTCACCATTGAAAAAGAACATGTATACCGCATGGAAGATATCAATGGCGACGGCGTAGCGGATCTCTCCCAACACGTAGTAGAAGACTTTAATGATGAAGTAACCGATGTAGCCGGCGGCGTCCTCGCGGATGGCGACGATCTCTATGTATCCGTTGCACCAGATCTCTGGCGGATAAAGGATAAGAACAAAGATGGCATTGCTGACGAAAAGACCTCCATCTCCCATGGCTATGGCATCCACGTAGGCTTCAGCGGCCATGGCATGTCTGGCGTTGAAATGGGCCCTGACGGCAGGATCTACTGGCAGATCGGCGACATTGGCTTTAATGGTAAAGGTCCTGACGGCACCAAATGGGAATATCCCAACTGCGGCGTTATCGCCCGCTCTAATCCCGATGGCAGCGACTTTGAAATATTTGCTTCCGGCATTCGCAATACCCACGAGTTTGTATTTGATGAATACGGAAACCTGATCAGTGAAGACAACGATGGCGATCACCCCGGCGAAAAAGAGCGCCTGGTATATATTGTGAACGGTTCTGATGCCGGATGGCGCAGCAACTGGCAATACGGCAAATACCGTGATCCGGAAAACAACAGCTATAAAGTGTGGATGGATGAAAAGATGTACCTGCCCCGCTTCGAAGGACAGGCAGCTTACATCACGCCCTGTATCAGCAATTTTGTAAGCGGTCCTGCCGGTATGGTGTATAACCCCGGAACAGCTTTGGGGCCTGCTTATAAGAACTCCTTCTTCATTGCCGAATTTGTAGGCAATCCCTCTAACTCCGGCATCCATAGTTTCCGCCTGCAGCCTAAAGGCGCCACTTTTGAGCTGGGTGAACATAAGAAAGTAGTTGGCGGTATTCTCGCTACCGGCCTGGATTTCGGCCCGGATGGCGCACTGTATGTGGCCGACTGGATCGACGGATGGGATACGCACAATTACGGCCGTATCTGGAAGCTGGACGACAGCACCGGTGCATTGGATCCTGTACGTAAAACCACCAAATCCCTGCTGGCCGCCGACTTCTCCCAACAGAAAGAAGCAGCACTGGGCGAGCTGTTGAGCAATCCTGACATGCGTGTGAGACTGAAAGCCCAGTTCGAACTGGTGAAACGCCAGGCAAAAGGCAACGAGGTTTTCCTGCAGGCGCTCAAACAAACCGGTAACCAACTGGCAAGGGTACACGCTATCTGGGGCATCAGCCAGCTGGCCCGCCAGGATAAAAAATACGCTGCCGCACTG
>Ga0102590_1001016_pt1 | contig 47625 bp, 38 predicted proteins | sample AraplaMF_Col_mMF_FD_76859 | JGI IMG/M metagenome (GOLD analysis project Ga0102590, IMG submission 76859) | Arabidopsis root microbial communities from the University of North Carolina, USA - plate scrape MF_Col_mMF | ecosystem: Host-associated > Plants > Roots > Endosphere | place: USA... | reverse complement strand
CTTTAACCACTCGGGCATCTCTCCAGTTTTCGTCCGGATCGCAAGACCAAGTTCGTCAGACTTCGAAGCGTTGCCGCCCGTCGTCTGCGCCGCGTATATGACCGGAGCATTTCAGTCTGTCAACACGATGACAACGGAAAAAACACGAAAAATTTCATTCGCCACTGAAAGCCGGCATATGAAAGAAAGCCTATGCGGCAGCGAGCGCCATGGCTATAAAGCTGCATGAGCAAAGACAACAAATCCGGCGGCAAGACCGCGACAGACCCATCCGCCAAGGATACGCATTACGCCACTCTGCGGCGCGCCCACCGCGACGCCAAGCGCGAACGCGGGGAGATTCCGACGCCTCAGCCGCAGAAGCGAAAGCGCGGCGGCGAAGACTGGAAGCCGCCGACGCTTGCGCCCGACCAGGTGCATCTCTATGGCCTGCATACGGTGCGCGCGGCCCTCGACAATCCCGAGCGCAAGAAGATCAAGCTGTTCGTGACGCAGAACGCACTCGCGCGCCTCGAAGTCGACGTCGAAACGCTCGGCATGCCCTTCGAGATCGTTTCGCCGCAGGAAATCGACAAGGTGCTCGGCCCCGAGGCGATCCATCAGGGTGTGATGCTGGAAACACGGCCGCTTCCGGTACGCCGACTCGAAGCACTGAAGGAAAGCCCTCTCCTGCTCGTCCTCGATCAGGTGACCGATCCGCACAATGTCGGCGCGATCATGCGCTCGGCCGTCGCCTTCAATGCCGGCGCGGTCATTACCACGCAGCGACATAGCCCGACCGAATCGGGCGTGCTCGCCAAGTCCGCCTCCGGCGCGCTGGAACTGATACCTTATATACAGGTTACCAATCTCGCCGATGCGCTCGGTGAATTGCACAAACTCGGCTTCTCCACCATCGGCCTCGATTCGGAAGGACCGGCGCCGCTCGAAGGCACCTTCTCCGGCGAGAAAGTGGCGCTGGTGCTTGGCTCGGAGGGCAAGGGGCTTCGGCAGAAGACGCGGGAAACCGTCAACGCACTTGCCCGTCTCGACATGCCGGGCGCGATCAAATCTCTCAACGTCTCCAATGCGGCGGCGATCGCACTTTACGCGGCGCGGCTCCACCTGAAGGCATAGGCCGGCCCAAGCAAGGGCAGCCGGTCGGGTCCGTCCATCGGCCCGCGCCGTATCGCCTGCATAGGCCACTTCGACGGGATAGGCGATCATCCGTGACATGCCGGCGTCGCGCGTCTTTTCTGACACGCTATCGATTCGGATTTAAGGAGTTACGCAGGAGCTCGATCCGGCGCGACAAACGGAAACGGACACGCACAACGCTCGTGCAACGCCCGACCGATGCCAGAAAAATCCATTTTTGCCTTGGAATGACGCCCCGGGGCACTATGATCGGGCGATGATCGGTTGTAGCGACCGGCTCAGCAGCAAGAAGGAACGATCCCTATCATGGCCATTCGACCGCTGATTTTCGGTATCCTCTTCATCGCGGTCTTCGTCGTGATTATCATCAGTATCATCTGGGTGGACACGTCGCACCCCATCCACCAGCCCGATCCTCTGTCGCCGACGGCGCCCGGCCCAGCAACGCCGGGACAGGTGCAATAATACTGGCAGGAACGCCGAAGGCGATCATGCGTTAATCCCGGAATCGAACGAGGATTGAACGCTTATGCGCATAATGATCGCCGTCGTCGCCTTCATGGTCGCCTCCGTGCTTAGCATCGCAATGATGTCGCCCTCCGGCGCCGGACAGACCGGCAATAGCGACAGGATCGAGGCGAGCGTCAACGAACCCGTCACTCATTAAAATAACGGCCCGGGTGATCCGGGCCGTTTATTGTCAACCGCGGTAGAGCCAGAACGGCATACCGCGATCGCGATCACGCCACTCGCGGCGCTCCTGCCAACGCTCGGCACGCCACCGCCGCCAGTGACGGCGATCATCGCGCCAATCGGACCGGCGCCAATCGCGCTCATCGCGCCAGCCACGGTCGTCACGGTCGCCATCACCTCGCCAGCCACGGTCGTCGCGGTCGCGATCACCTCGCCAGCCATCACGAATTTGAACGATATCGCCCTGCGCCGTCACCGCCGGCCGCTCGGCCGGCATGGCGGCAGCCGGTGCGACGGACGCGAAAGCCGCACCGGCGGAAATGGTTGCGGCGAGAAAGAGATGTGCGAGCTTCATGGCTGTTTCCTCATTGCTGATGAGGCGAAGGTAAGCGGTCGCGGCTGAATTGGCGGTGAAGCAGCCCTTCAGACGCGGTTCATCAAGCGATACGTGCCATCTGAAAAGCCGGTGCGATTGAGCGAGGCAGCCGTGAACCCAGGCTCTGTTCAGAAAGACGGTATCGTGGGGAAAGATGGTGCAGCTAACCGGAGCATTCTCGAACCAGTCCGCCTTCGCTTAGTTGCTCTCTTCGGCTCGCCGAGCCGAAGCTCACAGAGCGTAGGCTGGTGCCCCCGCCAGGGTTCGAACCCGGGACCCCCTGATTACAAATCAGGTGCTCTACCAACTGAGCTACAAGGGCAATAGTTGCCCAACTAGCAGATTCTGTGATTCTGTAAAGGGAAAATCCGTGCCTGCGCGGACAGTTCGGCTGCAGCTCAAAACGCTTCGCGATAGAAAACGTCCTTGTCGCGCAAGGCCTTTATCCTTTAGCTAGGGCAGCATCATAAAGGGCATTGCATGGGCCGTTCATTTCAGACGCTTTCCTTTCTCGCCTCACCAACGACGGAGGCGCTTGCCGCGCGCGAGGAGTTGATTCGCATCTATGGCGACGTCCCGGCTGACGAAGCCGACGTCATTGTCGCACTCGGCGGCGACGGTTTCATGCTGCAGACGCTGCACAACACCATGAACTCCGGCAAGCTGGTTTACGGTATGAATCGCGGCTCGGTCGGCTTCCTGATGAACGACTATCGCACCGACAAGCTTCAGGAGCGCATCTGCGTCGCCGTCGAAAACGTCTTCCGGCCATTGCAGATGACGACGGCCAACGCCGACGGCACCAACTCGACGGCGCTCGCCATCAACGAGGTCTATCTTTTTCGCCAGTCCTATCAGGCCGCGAATCTAAGGGTTATGGTGGATGGGCGCGTCCGTCTGGAAGAACTGATCTGCGACGGGCTGATGGTGGCGACACCTGCCGGATCGACGGCGTATAATCTTTCCGCCCATGGCCCGATCCTGCCGCTCGAGGCGCCGCTGCTCGCCATGACGCCGGTCAGCGCTTTCAGGCCTCGGCGCTGGAGGGGCGCTCTGCTTCCGAACAAGGTGACCGTCGATATCGACATTCTCGAGCCGGAGAAGCGACCGGTGAACGCAGTGGCCGACAATACCGAGGTCAAGTCGGTGCTGCATATTCGCATCGCCCAGTCGGAGCATGTGACGGCGCGCATCCTTTCTGATCCCGACCGCTCCTGGTCCGACCGGATTCTAGCCGAGCAGTTCAAGGATTGAGACGATGGCAATGCGACGGATATTGATGACCAGCCTCCTGCTTGCGGGATGGAGCATTGCAGCGGCGGCCGGCCCGACGCAGGATGCCCTCCTACCGGCATCGGTGATTTTCGCGACCAGTACCGGCTACTGGGAGGACGATGGCAATGCACCGGCGGTCGAGCGGGTGCCGACGAGCGCCGAGAGCGTCGCCAATCCCGAGGGAAAGGCCGCGCAGCGCCACGGCTACTACAAGCTCTTTGCCGTCCGCCAGCCGGACAGGACCTCGAAGATCTATCTGCAGCAGATTGCCCAGACCGAGACCGGCCCGGCGATCGCCTCGACCATCGAGCTGCAGGAGTTCAGCGACCTGAAGCCTTACGTTACCGATATACGCCCCGAGAATTCGAACGGCATCATCAAGGAACCGGGGCTCTTCGCCACGGTCTATCTGAAAACCGACCCCGCCGCGGAGCCGGATGGCTGGACCGTGCTGATCGACGAATTCGGCGACATCACCGTGGAGAAGGCGACGAATTGAACGGCTGGGACGTGTTCAAAGGGCATTCAAGAGATGAAACTGGGCTTTCGCGACGGCGTCCTCTACGACGAGAAAAGGTCGAACTGGGACGCAGCCGGCCCTAGACCGATCAGTTGGTCCCTCTGGTACCCCGCCGCCGATGACGCACAAAGCGACGTCCCGGAAAGAAGCTGGTTCCAGAGGGCGGACGTCGCCCGCGATGCGCCCATCCGGCCGGAGGCCGGGCCCTATCCCCTCGTTCTGTTGTCGCATGGCACCGGCGGATCCGCGGCCGGACTGGAGTGGCTGGCGCGACGCCTGGTCGATCGCGGGTTTGCAGCGCTCGGCGTCAGCCACCACGGCAATACCGGCATCGAGCCCTATCGCGCTGAAGGCTTTGCCTGCCTTTGGGAGCGGGCGCCTGACCTAAGCTACCTGCTCGACCACCGCGATGCATGGCTCAGCGATCTCTCTGGCGATATCGATACGAACAGTGTCTTCGCAGCCGGATTTTCCGCCGGAGCTTATAGCGTGATGCTGCTTCTTGGGGCTGTTGCCCAGTTCTCGCAGTTCGAACCGTCGAGGATGAAGCCGGGTGGCGCGCGCGGACCGAGGGAGTTTCCCGACCTTGCCGATCATATCCCGGCATTGCTGCGCACCAGCGATGTGTTTCGCGATTCGTGGTCCCGGATATCGAACTCCTACCGAGACGACAGAATCAGGGCCGCACTCGTTTGCGCGCCAGGCCGGTCCGTTCTCGGTTTCAGCGAGGAAAGCCTGAAAGCTGTCGATGCGCCTGCCCTTATCCTGGTCGGTGACGCCGACAGGGCGGCACCGGCCGAAGAATGTTCGTCGTGGCTGCATGCGCGGCTCCGGCGCAGCGCCCTTAAAATCTTCGGCGGCGGCCTTGGGCATTATGTCTTCGTGCCAGAGGGCACGGCGCTCGGCCTTGCCTTTGCGGCAGAACTCTTTACCGATCCCCCAGGCATCGAGCGCGCAGCCATTCATGAGGAGATTGCCAATCTGTCGGCAGCGCTGTTTCAAGTCAGCGGTATAAGCGCGATGGCTTGAGCAAAACAAAAGCCCCGTCTCCGGGGCTTTTGTTATCTCAATGCATCGATAATCCGATCAGTCGACATCCTCGACGACCGCGTCGGCGGCGCCGCTGATGCGGTGGGCAAGTGCTGCTTCCATGAACTCGTTCAGGTCGCCGTCGAGAACGTCGTCCGGCGCGCTGCTGGCGACACCAGTGCGAAGGTCCTTGACCAGCTGGTAGGGCTGCAGCACGTAGGAGCGGATCTGGTGACCCCAGCCGATCTCCGTCTTCGAAGCGGCTTCGGCGCTAGCGGCATCCTCACGCTTCTTCAGTTCCGCTTCGTACATGCGGGCGCGCAGCATGTCCCAGGCCTTGGCGCGGTTCTTGTGCTGCGAGCGCTCCTGCTGGCACTGCACGACGATGCCCGTCGGGATATGCGTGATGCGCACGGCCGAGTCGGTGGTGTTGACGTGCTGGCCGCCGGCGCCTGACGAACGGTAGGTATCGATGCGGCAGTCGCTTTCGTTGATCTCGATCTGGATCGAGTCGTCGACAACCGGATAGACCCAGATCGACGAGAAGGAGGTGTGGCGACGCGCATTGCTGTCGTAGGGCGAGATGCGCACAAGACGATGCACGCCCGATTCCGTTTTCAGCCAGCCATAGGCATTGTGGCCCTTGACGAGCAGGGTCGCGGACTTGATGCCAGCCTCTTCGCCGTCATGAACTTCGAGAAGCTCGACCTTGAAACGCTGGCGTTCAGCCCAGCGGGTGTACATGCGCAGAAGCATGTTCGCCCAGTCCTGGCTTTCGGTGCCGCCGGCGCCGGAATGGACTTCGAGATAAGTGTCGTTGCCATCGGCTTCGCCGGAGAGCATGGCTTCCACCTGGCGGCGCGCGGCCTCGGCCTTCAAGGCCTTCAGCGTATCCTCGGCTTCCTTGACGACGCTTTGGTCGCCCTCTTCCTCGCCAAGCTCGATCAACTCGATATTGTCGTTCAGCTGCTGCTCGAGCTGCTTGACACCGTTAATGCCGTCATCCAGCTGCTGGCGCTCGCGCATCAGCTTCTGCGCTTCGGAAGCGTCGTTCCAGAGGTTCGGATCCTCTGCCTTATTGTTCAACCAGTCCAGTCGTCTTATCGCCTGGTCCCAGTCAAAGATGCCTCCTCAGCAGGGTGATAGCCTGCTTGGTTTCATCGACCACGTTTTCGATTTCCGCTCGCATTTTCCTGCTTCTCTGTCGGTCTTATTCAGGTGCTGGTGACATAGAGACGCCCGCCGCGGATGTAAAGGGCCGCGGCGGGCGTGCAAAATTCAGGCCTCGGTCAGAACAGCCCGGGCGTGCCGGTCTGGACGGCCTGGTTCGCCTGCGGCGAGGTCTTCAGGATCTCTTCCGGCGCCATGGTGCTGTCCATGCCGATCACGGAGAAGCTATCGGCCGGGCCGGTGCCGGGCTTGAAGGCCTCGACGATGGTGTTCGGATCGCCGTCGCCAGCCGCCATGCCGGTTTTGCGGTCGATCGAAATCAGGTTCATGCCTGATGGAATGACGAACTTCGATTCCGGCGTGTCCTTGACGGCAGCCTGCATGAATTCGTTGAAGATCGGGGCGGACAAGACGCCACCGGTGCCGCCGCGGCCGAGCGGGGCCGGCGTATCGAAGCCCATATAGAGGCCTGCAACCAGATCCGGCGTGAAGCCGACGAACCAGGCATCCTTCTCGTCGTTGGTGGTGCCGGTCTTTCCGGCGACGTCGCGACCGCCGAGATCAATCTTGCCGGCAGCGGTGCCGCGCTGGATGACGCCCTGCATCATCGAGGTGATCTGGTAGGCGGTCATCGGGTCGAGAACGGTTTCCCGATTGTCGACCACATTCGGCTCTTCCTGGTTCTGCCAGTCGCCGGCATTGCAGCCCTCGCACACACGCTCCTCATGTTTGAAGATCGTCTTGCCGTAGCGGTCCTGGATGCGGTCGATCAATGTCGGCTTGATCTGCTTGCCGCCATTGGCGATGACCGAATAGGCCGAGACCATGCGCAGCACAGTCGTGTCGCCGGCGCCGAGCGACATGGAAAGAACTGGCAGCATGTGATCGTAGATGCCGAAGCGCTCGGCATATTCGGCGACGATGTTCATGCCGAGATCGTTGGCGAGGCGCACCGTCATCAGATTGCGCGAATGCTCGATGCCCGAACGCAGCGTCGACGGGCCGCCGGATTCGCCGCCGTAGTTTTCCGGCCTCCAGACCTGGCCGCCCGAGACGATTTCGATCGGCGCATCCATGATGACGGAGGCCGGCGTATAACCATTGTCCATTGCCGCGGCGTAGACGAAGGGCTTGAACGAGGAGCCTGGCTGGCGCATCGCCTGGGTGGCGCGGTTGAATTCGGACTGGGCGTAGGAGAAACCGCCGACCATGGCGAGCACGCGGCCGGTCTTTGGGTCCATCGCGACCAGTCCACCCTGGACCTTCGGCGGCTGCTGCAGGCGGTAGGAAGTCGACGCGTCATCGCCGAGCTTTGCGACATAAACGACGTCACCAGGCGCTACGGCGCCGACCGGCGACTTCGTGGTCTTGCGGGCGCCGTCGGCCGAACGGAAGGCCCATTGCATATTCTTGGCGTCGATCGTGCCGCGTTGACGGTCGGCCGCAACCTTGCCGCTTCCATCCTTGGCCGGCTGCAGGCCGATGTCGACGGTCGAGTCGGACACGGCGAGCACGACGGCAAGCCGCCATTCCGGAACGTCGGACAGGGTGGGAATATCGGCTAGCGCCTTGCCCCAATCACCGCTTGCATCGATCTGCTTGATCGGGCCGTGGAAACCGCGGCGCTCATCATAGGTGACCAGACCGTCCTGCAGCGCCTTGCGGGCAGCGAGCTGCATCTGCGGATCGAGCGACGTGCGCACCGAAAGTCCGCCCTCATAAAGGACCTTTTCGCCGTACTGGTCGATCAGCTGGCGGCGCACGGCTTCGGCGAAATAATCCGAAGCAAAGAGCGATGGGCCAGTGGTGCGAGCGGTGACGCCGAGCGGCTGCTTCTTGGCTTCCTCGCCGTCGCTCTGGCTGACATAGCCGTTCTCGACCATGCGGTCGATCACCCAGTTGCGGCGCTCGAGCGCCGCCTCGGGATGACGGAACGGATGATAATTGGCAGGCCCCTTCGGCAGCGATGCCAGATAGGCGGCTTCGGCGACGGTCAGTTCGGTGACGGATTTGTTGAAATAGGTGAGTGCTGCGCCGGCGATGCCATAGGAATTCAGACCGAAGAAGATCTCGTTCAGGTAGAGTTCGAGGATCTTGTCCTTGCTGTAGGCCTGCTCGATACGGAAGGAAAGGATCGCTTCCTTGATCTTGCGGTCGATGGTCTGGTCCGAGCTCAGAAGGAAATTCTTGGCCACCTGCTGGGTAATGGTCGAGGCACCGACCGGGCGGCGGCCGGAACCGAAATTCTGCAGGTTGACGAGGATGGCGCGGCCGAGGCCGGTGAGATCAACGCCCGGATGATTGTAGAAATTCTTGTCTTCGGCCGACAGGAAAGCGGCCTTCACGCGATCCGGAATGGCCTGGATCGGCAGGAAGAGACGCTTTTCCTTGGCGTATTCGGCCATCAAAGCGCCGTTGCCGGCATGGACGCGGGTCGTCACCGGCGGCGCATAGCTGTTCAGAACGGCATAGTCCGGGAGATCCTTCGCGACATTGGCGAGATAGATGGCAATACCCGCCGCCGCGACCAGAAACAGGACGCAGGCCATTCCGAAGAAATATCCAAAAAGTCTAACCATATTTCAGCTACCGGTCTTTTCGATCTTCAATCGGCGCAGCCGCAACGATTGTACAGATCAAGGCAATTTGCACGTTGCGCGGCTTACTCCATGAGCGTTACCGCCACAAGCCGATTCCGCGCTCAAGGCTTACGAAACATAAGCCGGAGTAACGGCGCGAATGTGAGCAAAATAGGGCTGTCTGCGCCGCATTCACCGCTGCGGCCGCGTTTCATTAGAACTGTCACATCCAAGCAACGCCTGTCGCCGCCGCCAATCTGAGGTATCTTCCTCAGAATTTGATTCATGCGGTGCACTTAAATCTTTGTTTTTATGAATCTTTGTTTTTATGCGGGCCGCCGTGCCGCAACCGCTACAGATTTTTAAGCGGTGACCGTCAGCCGCCATTCGCCATGACGGCGGCGCGGTATCGCTTGACCGCGTCGGTCAAGAGACCGGCAATCTTGCCGCGCCAGGCCTCGTCGAGCAGCAGTTTCTCGTCCTCGGCATTCGAAAGGAACCCGATCTCGAGAAGGATCGACGGCACGTCAGGAGCCTGCAGTACGCGGAAGCCGGCATGACGGTGCGGATTGTTGATAGTGCCGACCTGATCCTTGAAAGAATTCAGCACGCTCTCGGCCAGCGAGATCGAGAAGGCCTGGGTTTCGCGCCGTGTCAGATCGAGCAGGATGTCGGCAACCTCCGGCGGCTCGGCAACCGTCTCCTTGCCGGCGATCTGGTCGGAAAGGTTTTCCCGTTCGGCAAGGTCGGCGGCGAGCTTGTCGGATGCCTTGTCGGAGATCGTGTAGACGGTGGCGCCGCGGATATCCTTCTGCTTCAGCGTGTCGGCATGCAGCGAAATGAAAAGGCCGGCATGGTTCTGGCGGGCGATCAGCACACGCTGCGAAAGCGACAGGAACTCGTCATCCTCACGCGTCAGGAAAGCCTTGATGCCCGGCTCCTTGTTCAGCCGGTCGGTCAAGGCCTTGGCGAAGGCAAGCGTCACCTGCTTTTCCTCGGTCTTGGTGTCGACGCCGATCGCGCCGGTATCGATGCCGCCATGGCCTGCATCGACGGCGATGACGAAATCGCCGGGAGCAGCTTTTTCCGGTGCCGGAATGGCGCTGGTCGTCTGAGCCGCATCACCTCGATCGCTCCAGGATTGCGTCTTCACCAGTTCGGCAAAGGCCCGCTTGTCGATCATCTCGGCATCGAGCACGAGGCGATGACCCTTGCCGGCCTCGTCGGCCTGCACTTTGGCAAGCGCCAGCTTGACCGGCCCTGCCGTCGTCAGCACGATACGGGCGCTCTCCTCGTCCATCTTGCCGTAGCGGATATCCTTGAACAGGCCGCGGGCGGCAAGATCCTTCGCCGGAAAACCGAAGGCTGTCGCCGGAAGGTCGACGACGATGCGTTCCGGATTGGCGATATAGTGGACCGAGAAACGCGGCTCGCGGTCGAAATCGATGACGATGCGCGTCCTTGCATCGTCGCCGACGATGCGCGCGCCATAGGCAAGCAGCGGATCCCCGGCCTCGACGGAGCTGGCAGCGACCGGCAGGAGACTAGCGGCCAAAAGCGCCGCCAGAACCCGCCTTGCGATTGTCGATCGCCGCGCTGCGGATTTCGCCGCGATCCGAGCCCTCTTAAACAATAAACCGCCACACCCTATTTGTATTGCGATGGACCCGACGCAGCTGCGGCCAGCGTCCCTGTGACGAAACACCCGCTGCGGCCTGCCGAATCGCGATCACTTTATCCCCAGTTTCTATGCGTTGCGAAATCCATCAATATTATGGCACATTTGGCTTTTCCCTTGCTATTGTGACACAGAAAACATACAACGAATTTCAGGGTAAAGTGTTGACGGGATAGAGTCGCCGCAAAGGCTGCCAGCCAGATCAGGACCTGGCGCCACATCGGTCATCGTCCGCCGTCTCATGCGCTTCATCCCTAGAACTGGATCCTGATTTTCCGGCTTATTGTCGGAATTCATTGGTGGATCAGCCACCACGCTCTCAGGGAGCAAACTCATCGGACCCGAACGGGTCTTCGTATTTGTCGATCACGCTTGGTTGTTGATGGTTTCGCAGCAGGTTTTATCTGAAGTGTACAGGCCCCGGACCGAAATGGTTCCGGCTGCTGTCTGGCTGCTGCCCTCCCCCTCGCATCAGGCGCGACTTTCATTATCCGGCGCGGCTACAGTGGACCGCATTCTTTCTGTTTCAACAGCAGTCGGGAATGCGCTCTCGCGGCCACGCCGAGGAGCACAGCTTACATGGCAGACAAAATGCTTATCGATGCGTCTCACGAGGAAGAGACGCGCGTCGTTGTCGTTCGCGGGAACCGCATAGAAGAATTTGACTTCGAGTCCCAGCACAAGAAGCAGATCCGCGGCAACATCTATCTTGCAAAGGTAACGAGGGTCGAGCCCTCGCTGCAAGCCGCCTTCGTCGATTACGGCGGCAACCGGCACGGCTTCCTGGCCTTCGCCGAAATCCATCCCGACTATTACCAGATACCGCTTGCCGATCGTCAGGCACTGCTTCGTGCCGAAGCCGAAGAGCATCGCCGCGACGAAGATGTCGAGCATGTCGAAACCGCGCCGATGGTCGATCTTTCCAAGCAGGATCAGCCGGATGTCGGCATCGTTCCGGCAAAGGCGCCGGAAGCGGCTGCCGTAACGGAAGAGACGACAGCGGCATCGCCCGAGGCCGCAGACGAAGCGCCGGCCAAGAAGGCAAGGCCGCGCCGCAGCCGCAAGAAGGTGACCGAACCGGTCGCCGAAACGACCGCGACCGAGGACGCCGTTCCCACAGACGTCGAAGCCGAAGGCGCTTCGACCGTCGACAACGAGGATGACGGCTCGACCGGCGGCGCGATGGCCGCCATGGTAGAAACCGACGAGATTTCCGAGGACGTCGATACCAGCAAGCGTCGCCACGATGATGATGACGACGATGACGATCACGGCGAAGAGGAAGTCATCGAATCCGTCGGCGCCGAAGACGCGATGGAAGAAGTGCCGGACCGCGTGCAGCGCAAGCCGCGCAAGCAGTACCGCATCCAGGAAGTCATTAAGCGCCGCCAGATCCTGCTCGTGCAGGTCGCCAAGGAAGAGCGCGGCAACAAGGGTGCAGCCCTTACCACCTATCTCTCGCTCGCCGGCCGCTATTCCGTCTTGATGCCGAACACGGCGCGCGGCGGCGGCATTTCCCGCAAGATCACCAACCCTGCCGACCGCAAGCGCCTGAAGGAAATCGCGCGCATGCTCGAGGTACCGCAGGGCATGGGCGTCATTCTTCGCACCGCCGGCGCCAACCGCACCAAGGTCGAGGTCAAGCGCGACTTCGAATATCTGATGCGCCTGTGGGAGAACGTACGCACGCTGACGCTGGCGTCCACCGCTCCCTGCCTCGTCTATGAGGAAGGCTCGCTGATCAAGCGCTCGATCCGCGACCTCTATAACAAGGACATCAGCGAGATCATCGTTGCCGGCGAAGAAGGCTATCGTGAAGCGAAAGACTTCATGAAGATGCTGATGCCGAGCCACGCCAAGGTGGTTCAGCCCTATCGCGACATCCACCCGATCTTCTCGCGCTCAGGCATCGAAGCCCAGCTCGACCGCATGCTGCAGCCGCAGGTGACCCTGCGTTCCGGCGGCTACCTGATCATGAACCAGACGGAAGCGCTGGTTTCGATCGACGTCAACTCCGGCCGCTCGACGCGCGAACACTCAATCGAGGATACCGCGTTGCAGACGAACCTCGAAGCCGCGGAAGAAATCGCCCGCCAGCTTCGCCTGCGCGACCTTGCCGGCCTGATCGTCATCGACTTCATCGACATGGAAGAAAAGCGCAACAACCGCGCCGTCGAGAAGAAGCTGAAGGAATGCCTGAAGAACGACCGCGCCCGCATCCAGGTCGGCCGGATCTCGCATTTCGGCCTGCTCGAAATGTCGCGCCAGCGCATCCGCGCTTCGGTTCTCGAATCGACCACGCAGGTGTGCTCGCATTGCGGCGGCACCGGCCATGTGCGTTCGCAGTCCTCCGTCGCGCTGCATGTGCTGCGCGGCATCGAGGAATATCTGCTGAAGAACACCACGCACAACATCACCGTGCGCACCACGCCTGACATCGCGCTCTACCTGCTCAACCACAAGCGCCAGACGATCATCGATTACGAAAGCCGTTTCGGCGTCGCGATCGTCATCGATGCGGATGGTTCGGTCGGTGCGCAGCATTTCGCGATCGATCGCGGCGAAGCCGTGGAAAACCCGGTCAAGATCGAAACACTCTTCAACTTCGCAGCCATTCCCGAAGATGACGACGACGATATCGTCATCGAAGTGGATGAAGAGGAAGACGAAGAACTCGAGGAAAAGCCGGCCGCTGCAGAACGCCCCGCAGCAGTGCGCTCGGAAGGCGAAGGTGACGGTAACCGCAAGCGCAAGCGCCGCAGGCGCCGCCGCGGCCGCAACGGCAATGCCGAGCAGCCGGTATCGGCAGCAGGCGAAGCCGGTGACGAGGATGAGGATGGCGACGACGAGGGCGGCGAAGGTGATGAAAACACCGAAGCCACACCCGAGACGCGCGCTGAAAGCGAGGAATCGCAGCGCCGCAAGCGCCGCCGTCGCGGCAAGCGTGGCGGTCGCCGCAATCGCGCCGAGGATGGCTCCGAGCTGACGGCCGGCGAAGCCGGTGAAGACAATGGCGGCGACGAGGACGAAGGTGACGACGTTTCGAACGACGGCGCTCCTGGTGAAGCCGTAGCTGTCGAGGCGATTGCCGAGCAGGCTGACGAAGCTCAGCCCGCTATGGCAGCCGTCGAGAGTGCAGTGGTCATCACCGAAGATGTGAAGCCCGCCCGCAGCCGCGGCCGCCGCAAACCGGCGGCAGCGCCGGTCGAGGAACCGGTGGCGGAGACCGCACCTGTGGTCGAGGCAGAACCGGAGTTGGTGGAAGCCTCCGCCGATCTCGAAACATCAGTCCAAGAAGAGGCAAAGCCGGTTCGCGCCAACCGCGAATCCAATATCTCCTCCTCCGAGCCGACGGTGAAATCCACCACCCGCGTCGAGAATGGCGACGGCGATGACGGCAAGCCGAAGAAAGCCGGCTGGTGGCAGCGCCGTGGCTTCTTCTGAACGCTGATTTTCGGACGTAAACACTGAAATCCGGCCGCGGCGACGCGGCCGGATTTTCGTTTATGGCGATAGCGTGGGGAGTAGAAATGGGCGGCACTTTGCCACTGTGTACCGCAAGCGAGACGGCATAGAGCGCTTCACTATCGCTCGGCTCGACGCCGGCGAAGAGCGACCATCATCCCCGGTTGCGATCAGGCCGCCGGCGGATAGAGCAAGTCGACGATGTAGCTGGCGTCGAAACGGGAATCGAGCATGCCGTAGGTGGAGCGCCAGCCGCCGGCAAGGCGCGTCTCGATGAAGGCATCGGCAATGCGCCCGGCGCCCAGCCGATAGAGTTCGGCGGCACCGGCAGCCAGCGCCAGTTGCTCGACCAGCAGGCGCGCGGCGCCCTCGTCCTGTTCACACAGCGCGATTGCGGCGCGCAACACGTCGATCGTCTTCTTGCCGGCAGGGCCGAGATCGCGGGCAAGGCCGGCGAAGACGGTTTCGAACAGATCCTTGCCACGGTTGAGCACACGCAGCACGTCAAGCGCCATGACGTTGCCGGAGCCTTCCCAGATGGCGTTGACGGGCGCCTCGCGGTAATGGCGGGCGATCGGGCGATCTTCGATGTAGCCGTTGCCGCCGATGCATTCCATCGCCTCGTAGATCAGCGCCGGCGCGATCTTGCAGCACCAGTATTTGGCGACCGGCGTCATGACGCGGGCATAGGCCGCCTCCTCGGCATTGCCGCGCGCCTTGTCGAAGGCGTCGGCAAGACGGAAGGACAGCGCCGTCGCGGCGGCCACATCGAGCGCCATGTCGGCGAGCACGCGCGTCATGATCGGCTGGTTGACCAGCATCTTGCCGAAGACGCTGCGGCCGCGGGTGTGATGCACGGCTTCGGCAAGCGAGGCGCGCATCATGCCCGATGAGGCCAGCGCACAGTCGAGCCTGGTCAGCGTCACCATGTCGAGGATGGTGCGGATGCCGGCATCCGGACCGCCGAGCAGGAAACCGAATGTGTCTGTAAACTCGACCTCGGAAGAGGCGTTGGAGCGGTTGCCGACCTTGTCCTTCAACCGCTGGAACTGCAACCCGTTGGCGGAACCATCTTCCAGAAGGCGCGGCACGAGAAAGCAACCCATGCCCTCCTTCGTCTGCGCCAGCATGATGAAGGCATCGCTCATCGGCGCGGACATGAACCATTTGTGGCCGGACAGCCGGTAGATACCCTCGCTGACCTTTTCGGCAGCGCTCCTGTTGGCGCGCACATCCGTGCCGCCCTGCTTTTCCGTCATGCCCATGCCGATGGTCACGGCGGATTTCTGCATGGCGGGCTTGTTCGACGAATCATATTTGCGCGAGAGGATCTTTGGCGCCCAGTCCTTTTGGACAGCGGGCGAAGCCGACAGCGCCGCAACCGAGGCGCTGGTCATCGTCAGCGGGCAGAGATGGCCGGATTCCAGCTGTGACGTCAGATAAAACCGCGCGGCGCGAACCTTGTGCGCCTCATCCTTGGCCTCGGTATCGGCCTGCGGGTCCCAGACGGAGGAATGCAGCCCGACCGACATGGAGCGGCGCATCAGCGCGTGCCAGGCGGGATGGAACTCGACGACGTCGAGGCGCTCACCGCGCGGACCATGGGTGCGCAGCTGCGGCGCGCCCTGGTTGGCCATGCGCGCCAGTTCCTGCGCCTCCGGCGAGGTGACGTAGCGGCCCATATTTTCCAGGTCTTCGCGGATGCCGCGCGGGAGGGCCGCCGTCAGGTCGACGATCAGCGGATCGGATCGATAGGCGTTGATGCCGGACCACAGGCTCGGCTGGTTGAGTTCTGCGAGTTTGTCGTCAGTCCGGTTGGCGGAGGTCATAATTCGCTTCTAGTGTAAGAACCCGGCAAAGGGAAACCGGAAGTTATGATTCGGTTCATTCTGCTCTATCGGAATTCGGGCGAAAATGCATGGGGACATAAGCCTTTGCCCACAGCGCATGCTTGCCCCGGCGGGCAGCACTCTTTATAGACCCGCCAGAGACAGCAAGAGGCAAGGTCATGGTCTTTTTCCCCCACCGCCACCTCATCGGCATCAAGGGCCTCACCGAGCAGGATATCACCTATCTTCTCGACAAGGCGGATGAGGCCGTCAAGATCAGCCGCCAGAGAGAAAAGAAGACGTCGACGCTGCGCGGGCTGACGCAGATCAATCTCTTCTTCGAGGCATCGACCCGCACGCAGGCCTCTTTCGAACTTGCCGGTAAGAGGCTCGGGGCCGACGTCATGAACATGTCGGTCGGCAATTCCTCGGTGAAGAAAGGCGAAACGCTGATCGACACGGCGATGACGCTGAATGCCATGCGCCCCGACGTGCTGGTGATCCGCCATTCGAGCGCAGGTGCCGCCGCCCTTCTCGCCCAGAAGGTCTCCTGCTCGGTCGTCAATGCCGGCGACGGGCAGCACGAACATCCGACCCAGGCGCTGCTCGACGCGCTGACGATCCGTCGCGCCAAGGGCAAGCTGTCGCGCATCATCGTGGCAATCTGCGGCGACGTGCTGCATTCGCGGGTGGCGCGCTCCAACATCCTATTGCTCAACGCGATGGGCGCCCGCGTCCGTGTCGTCGCACCTGCAACCCTCCTGCCCGCCGGCATCGCCGAGATGGGCGTCGAGGTCTTCCATTCGATGAAGGAAGGGCTGAAGGACGCCGACGTCGTGATGATGCTGCGGCTGCAGCGCGAGCGCATGTCCGGCGCCTTCGTGCCTTCGGTGCGCGAATATTATCACTTCTACGGACTCGACGCCGAAACGCTGAAAGCCGCCAAGGAGGATGCGCTGGTCATGCATCCCGGCCCGATGAACCGCGGCGTCGAGATCGCGTCTGAGGTGGCGGACGGGCCGCAGAGTGTGATCGCCGAACAGGTGGAGATGGGGGTGGCGGTGCGCATGGCGGTCATGGAGACGCTGCTCGTCTCGCAGAACCAGGGTCCCCGCAGCGATGGAATGATGGCATGAGCAACCCGATCGTCCTCAAGAACGTCCGCATCGTCGATCCCTCGCGCAACCTCGATGAAGTCGGAACGATCATCGCCGAAAACGGCGTGATCATCGCCGCCGGCCATGCGGCGCAGAATCAGGGCGCGCCTGATGGCGCCGTCATCCGCGACTGCACGGGCCTTGTGGCGACGCCCGGCCTCGTCGATGCGCGCGTCCATATCGGCGAACCCGGCGGCGAGCATCGTGAGACGATCGCCTCGGCGAGCCGGGCGGCGGCGGCCGGGGGCGTCACCTCGATCATCATGATGCCGGACACCGATCCCGTCATCGACGACATCGCGCTCGTCGAATTCGTCAAGAAGACGGCGCGGGATACGGCCGCCGTCAATGTCTATCCGGCAGCCGCCATCACCAAGGGCCTTGCCGGCGAGGAAATGACCGAGATCGGCCTGTTGAAGCAGGCCGGCGCCGTCGCCTTCACCGATGCCCATTCCAGCGTCCACGACACGCAGGTGCTGCGCCGGATCATGACCTATGCGCGCGAATTCGGCGCCGTCGTCTCCTGCGAGACGCGCGACAAATATCTCGGCGCCAACGGCGTCATGCATGAAGGGCTTTTCGCCAGCTGGCTCGGGCTCTCCGGCATCCCGCGGGAAGCCGAGCTCATCCCGCTCGAACGCGATCTCAGGATCGCCGAGCTGACGCGCGGACGTTATCACGCCGCAATGATCTCGGTGCCGCAATCGGTCGAGGCGATCGAACGTGCCCGCAGCCGCGGCGCCAAGGTGACCTCAGGCATCTCGATCAACAATCTGGCGCTCAACGAAAACGACATCGGCGAATACCGGACCTTCTTCAAGCTCTATCCGCCGCTGCGCCCGGAAGACGACCGGGTGGCGATGGTCGAGGCCCTTGCCAGCGGCGCGATCGACATCATCGTCTCCTCGCACGACCCGCAGGACGTCGACACGAAGCGCCTGCCCTTCGCCGAGGCGGAGGACGGCGCGGTCGGGCTGGAAACCATGCTGGCGGCAGCGCTGAGGCTTCACCATGGCGGCCAGGTGAGCCTGATGCGCCTGATCGACGCCATGTCCACCCGCCCTGCCGAGATTTTTGGCCTCCCCGCCGGCACGCTGAAGCCGGGTGCGGCGGCCGATATCGCACTGATCGATCTCGATGAGCCTTGGCTTGTCGCCAAAGACATGCTTCTCTCCCGTTCGAAGAATACGCCGTTCGAGGATGCACGCTTCAGCGGACGGGCGGTCGCGACATACGTCTCGGGAAAGCTTGTCCACGCAATTTAGGAGACGGCTGGACCGAGGATAGGTCACGAAGGGCCGAGGGGGCATATGTTATCCAATCTCATGTCATGGCAGATCACCCTGCCGATCGCGCTTATCGCCGCCGTCATCGGCTATCTCTTCGGCTCCATTCCTTTCGGCCTGATCCTGACGCGTGCGGCCGGCCTCGGCGATGTGCGCAGCATCGGCTCCGGCAATATCGGCGCGACCAATGTGCTCAGAACCGGAAACCGTAAGCTCGCCGCGGCCACGCTGCTGCTCGATGCGCTGAAGGCATCGGCGGCGGCCTGGGTCGTCGGTTATTTCCTCGGTGAGGAGGCGGCGATCATCGCCGGCTTCTTCGCCTTCATCGGCCATCTCTTCCCGGTCTGGATCGGCTTCAAGGGCGGCAAGGGCGTCGCCACCTATATCGGCACCCTGCTCGGCGTCGCGCCGATCATGGTCGTGCTCTTCGCCGCCGTCTGGCTGGCGGTCGCCTTCACCACCCGCTACTCCTCGCTGTCGGCGCTGGTCGCCATGCTCGTCACTCCGGTGGCGCTATGGATCCTGGGCAATGAGAAGGTTGCGGCCGTCATGGCGATCATGACCCTGATTTCCTACTGGAAGCACAAGGCGAATATCTCCCGACTGATGGACGGGACGGAAAGCAAGATCGGGGCAAAGGGATAATGGATGCGCTGAGCGCGGGACCAAAAGGCGTCGTACTGACCGAACGGCAGAGAATTGCCTGGCTGCGCCTCATCCGTTCCGACAATATCGGCCCCGCCACCTTTCGCGACCTCATCAATCATTTCGGTTCGGCCGAGGCAGCACTTGCCGCATTGCCGGAGCTTTCGGCCCGCGGCGGCGCCACGCGGGCAATCCGCATTGCCAGCGAGGCCGAAGCGCATCGGGAACTGGAGGCGGCGCACCGTTTCGGCGCCCGCTTCGTCGGCATCGGTGAGCCGGACTATCCGCAGGCACTGAAACAGATCGACGGCGCACCGCCGCTTCTGGCCGTCAAGGGCGCGCTTGCCGCCGCCAAACGACCGGCCGTCGGCATCGTCGGCTCCCGCAACGCCTCGGTCGCAGGCGCGAAATTCGCGGCGATGGTGGCGCGCGACTGCGGCCGGGCGGGTTATACCGTGGTCTCGGGTCTGGCGCGCGGCATCGACACATCAGCGCACCGGGCAAGCCTCGACACAGGCACGATCGCCGCCCTTGCCGGCGGTCTCGACCAGCCCTACCCGCCGGAGAATATCGGCCTGCTCGAGGAGATCACCGGCGGCAACGGCCTGGCGGTCAGCGAGATGCCCTTCGGCTGGGAGCCCCGCGCCCGCGACTTTCCGCGCCGCAACCGGTTGATCGCCGGCATCGCGCTCGGCCTCGTCGTCGTCGAAGCGGCGACACGTTCCGGCTCGCTGATCACGGCGCGGCTTGCCGGCGAGTTCGGCCGCCTGGTGTTTGCCGTGCCCGGCTCGCCGCTCGATCCGCGCTGCCATGGCACCAACGGGTTGTTGAAGGACGGCGCTTCGATCGTGACCGCGCCTGCCGATGTCGTCGAGGCTTTGGCGCCGCTTGCGCAATTCGACCTGTTTTCGTCATCGATGGCGGAGGCACCGGCGCATGAGGGCAAGGCAATCCCGGTGCCACCCGGCGATCCCGACCGAACCCGCGTCATCGATGCGCTCGGGCCGACGCCGGTCGAGATCGACGACGTCATCCGCCATACCGGTCTGTCGGCATCCGCGGTCTATCTCATCCTTCTGGAACTCGATATATCGGGCAGGCTGCAGCGGCATCAGGGCGGGTTCGTCTCGCTTTCCGATTGAACTTTGCACGATATCGCAGAATTGCTGCCCCCTGTGTCGAAAACCTTCGACAACCTATCTAAGATTGCATTTCCCCGACAAACTCCCTTCGGCTGCACCGGATGCAAGAACTAAAATTGTAGCAAACCCCTTGACCGCGGCGATTTCCCTGTCCATGTCGGAGGGCCGGGATCCATCTTTCGGTGTGTGTCGCGCTGGCTTCAACGCTGGCGTCGTTTCCTTTTTAGAGAATCATCATGAATGTTGTAGTGGTGGAATCGCCTGCCAAGGCCAAGACGATCAACAAGTATCTGGGTCCGGGATACAAAGTGCTCGCCTCCTTCGGCCATGTGCGCGATCTGCCTGCCAAGGACGGCTCAGTTCTTCCTGATCAGGATTTCGAAATGCTTTGGGAGGTCGATAGCGCCTCCGCAAAGCGGATGAAGGATATTGCCGATGCGGTGAAATCCTCCGACGGCCTTTTTCTCGCGACCGACCCGGATCGCGAAGGCGAAGCGATTTCCTGGCACGTTCTCGATATGCTGAACAAGAAGCGCGTGCTGAACGGCAAGCCGGTCAAACGCGTCGTCTTCAACGCCATCACCAAGAAGGCGGTGCTCGACGCGATGGCCGATCCGCGCGACATCGACGTGCCGCTCGTCGACGCCTATCTGGCGCGGCGCGCGCTCGACTATCTGGTCGGCTTCAATCTTTCGCCGGTGCTCTGGCGCAAGCTGCCCGGCGCCCGGTCGGCCGGCCGCGTCCAGTCGGTGGCGCTTCGTCTGGTCTGCGACCGTGAATCCGAGATCGAACGCTTCATTTCGGAAGAATACTGGAACATCTCGGCCCTTCTAAAGACACCGCGCGGCGACGAGTTCGAGGCCAGGCTGGTTTCGGCGAATGGCAAACGGCTGCAGCCGCGCGCGATCGGCAACGGCGAGGATGCCGGCAAGCTCAAGGCATTGCTCGAAGGCGCAAGCTATATCGTCGACTCCGTCGAAGCGAAACCGGTCAAGCGCAATCCCGGACCGCCGTTTACGACCTCGACCCTGCAGCAGGCCGCCTCCTCCAATCTCGGCTTCTCCGCCTCGCGCACCATGCAGATCGCCCAGAAGCTCTATGAAGGCGTCGATATCGGCGGCGAGACGGTCGGTCTCATCACCTATATGCGAACCGACGGCGTGCAGATGGCGCCCGAGGCGATCGATGCGGCGCGCCGCGCCATCGTCGACCAGTTCGGCGAGCGCTATATGCCCGAGAAGGCGCGCTTCTATTCCACCAAGGCCAAGAACGCCCAGGAGGCGCACGAGGCGATCCGTCCGACCGATTTCTACCGCTCGCCCGACCGCGTGCGCAAATTCCTCGATGCCGATCAGATCCGCCTCTACGACCTGATCTGGAAGCGCGGCATCGCCAGCCAGATGGCGTCGGCCGAAATCGAGCGCACGACGGCTGAAATCACCGCCGACAACAAGGGCGAGAAGGCCGGGCTGCGCGCCGTCGGTTCGGTCATCCGCTTCGACGGTTTCATCGCCGCCTATACCGACCAGAAGGAGGACGGCGAGCAGAGTGACGACGGCGACGAGGATAGCCGCCTGCCGGAGATCAATGCACGCGAGACGCTCGCCAAGCAGAAGATCAACTCGACGCAGCATTTCACCGAGCCGCCGCCGCGCTATTCGGAAGCCTCGCTGATCAAGAAGATGGAAGAGCTCGGCATCGGCCGCCCCTCCACCTATGCCGCGACGCTGGCGACGTTGCGCGACCGCGACTATGTGACGATCGACAAGCGCAAGCTTATCCCGCAGGCCAAGGGCCGGCTGGTGACCGCTTTCCTCGAAAGCTTCTTCACCAAATATGTTGAATACGACTTCACCGCCGATCTCGAAGAGAAGCTCGACCGGATTTCCGCCGGCGAGCTGAACTGGAAGCAGGTGCTGCGCGACTTCTGGAAGGATTTCTTCGCCCAGATCGAGGACACCAAGGAACTGCGCGTCACCAACGTGCTCGATTCGCTGAACGAGGCGCTGGCGCCGCTCGTCTTCCCGAAGCGCGAGGATGGCAGCGATCCCCGGATCTGCCAGGTCTGCGGCACCGGCAACCTGTCGCTGAAGCTCGGCAAATACGGCGCCTTCGTCGGCTGCTCAAATTATCCGGATTGCAACTACACCCGCCAGCTCTCCTCCGAAAACGGCGGAGAGGCGGACGGTGCTGCCCTTAACGAGCCGAAGAACCTCGGCACCGATCCGACGACCGGCGAGGAGCTGACGCTGCGGTCCGGCCGCTTCGGCCCCTATATACAGCGCGGCGACGGCAAGGAAGCCAAACGCGCCTCGCTGCCGAAGGGATGGAAGCCCGAGGATATCGACTATGAAAAGGCGATGGCGTTGATCTCGCTGCCGCGCGATATCGGCAAACACCCCGAAACGGGCAAGATGATCTCATCCGGCATCGGTCGCTACGGGCCGTTCCTCCTGCATGACGGTTCCTATGCCAATCTGGAAACCGTCGAGGACGTGTTCTCGGTCGGCCTCAACCGTGCCGTGACTGTTATCGCCGAAAAGGCGAACCAGCCGCCGGGGCGGGGTTCGCGCGGGACACCGGCGGCGCTGAAGACGCTCGGCGATCATCCTGATGGCGGCCCCATCACCGTTCGCGACGGCAAGTACGGACCTTACGTCAATTGGGGCAAGGTCAATGCGACATTGCCGAAGGGCAAGGACCCGCAGGCGATCACCGTCGAGGAAGCGCTCGCGCTGATCACCGAAAAGGCCGGCAAGGCGCCTGCAGGCAAGACGGCAAAGGCGAAGGCCAAGCCGAAGGCGGCGGCCGCCGAAGCCAAGACCACCAAGACGGCGGCCAAGCCGAAGGCAACGAAGGCGAAAGCGCCGGCGAAATCGAAAAAGGGCTGACGTGAGCAGGATACCGCGCGAGAGAACGAACCCCGCGGGCAAGCGCCCGGGCAAGATCGGCCGCTCGGGCAAGGATGCTCCCGCCGTCGAGCCGCTGAACATCGTCCACGGCGCCCTGCCCTCACGCGAGGTGATCCTGCGCTTCATCGCCGATCATCCGCAGAAAGCCTCCAAACGCGAACTCGCCAAGGCTTTCGGCCTGAAGGGCGACAGCCGCGTCGAGCTCAAGCACATGCTGCAGGAACTCGAGCAGGAAGGCATGCTGCAGAAGAACCGCAAGTCGCTGATCCGTCCCGGCGCGCTGCCGCCCGTCACCGTTCTCGATATCACCACACGCGACAAGGATGGCGATCTGATCGGCCGGCCGGCGGAATGGCCGGAGGACCAGGGCGTCGCACCCGCCGTCGCCATCCGCCAGCAATCGCCCGCAGGCCACCGGGGCAAGGGCAAGGCGCCCGTCGCCGGCCTCGGCGACCGCATCCTGGCAAAGATCTTCCCGGCCGTCGATCGCGGCGGGCCGGCCTATACGGCGCGGATCATCAAGGTGATCGACAGGCGCCGCGGCGCCTCGATGGGCGTCTTCCGCGCAGCACCCGGCGGCGGTGGCCGGCTGCTGCCGATCGAACGGCGCGGCGAGGAAATGGTGATCGATCCCGACTTCACCGGCGGCGCCGCGGACGGCGACCTGGTCGAAGTGGAAGTCGCCCGTCTCGGCCGCTTCGGCCTGCCGCGCGCCAAGGTGCTTTCCGTCGTCGGTTCCGTCGGTTCGGAAAAGGCGATCTCGATGATCGCCATCCATGCACACGGCATCCCGCATGTCTTCCCGCCTGCGGTCATCGCCGAGGCGGATGACGCCAAGCCTGCCAACATGTCGCATCGCGAGGATTGGCGCGACGTGCCGCTGATCACCATCGATCCGGCCGACGCCAAGGACCATGACGATGCGGTCTATGCCGAGCTCGACCCCTCGCCCGACAATCCCGGCGGCGTCCTCGTCACCGTCGCGATTGCCGACGTTTCCTGGTATGTCCGCCCCAATTCGCCGCTCGACCGCGAGGCGCTGAAGCGCGGCAACTCGGTCTATTTCCCGGATCGCGTCGTGCCGATGCTGCCGGAGCGCATCTCCAACGATCTCTGCTCGCTGAAGCAAGGCGTCGACCGCCCGGCGCTCGCCGTGCGCATGAGCTTTTCCGCGGAAGGCCGCAAGATCGGCCACACCTTCCATCGCATCATGATGAAGAGCGCCGCAAAGCTCTCCTACCAGCAGGCGCAGGCGGCGATCGACGGCAAGCCGGACGATCAGACCGGACCGATGCTCGAGCCGATCCTGAAGCCGCTCTGGCACGCCTATGAGGTGATGAAGCGCGGACGCGACCGGCGCCAGCCGCTGGAACTCGACATGCCGGAGCGCAAGATCCTGCTGAAGCCCGACGGCACGGTCGACCGGGTCTTCGTGCCGCCGCGGCTCGATGCGCACAAGCTGATCGAAGAAATGATGATCCAGGCGAATGTCTGCGCCGCCGAGACCCTGGAAAAGAAACGCCAGCCGCTGATCTACCGCATCCATGACGGCCCGACGCTCGCCAAGCAGGAAATCCTGCGCGAGTTCCTGGCGACACTCGGCATCTCGCTTGCCAAGGGCGGCAATATGCGCGCCAACAGCTTCAACGGCATTCTGGCGAAGGCGGACGGTACGCCGCACCAGACGATGGTCAACGAGATGGTGCTGCGTTCGCAGAGCCAGGCGATCTACGGTCCCGAGAATATCGGCCATTTCGGCCTCAACCTGATGAAATACGCCCACTTCACCTCGCCGATCCGCCGCTACGCCGATCTCATCGTGCATCGCGCCCTCGTCGGTTCGCTGGGCTTCGGCGAAGGCGGCATTACGCCCGACGAAGAGGCGGCACTCGACGATATCGCCGCCGAAATCTCGACCTTCGAGCGCCGCGCCATGGCCGCCGAGCGCGAGACGGTCGACCGGCTGATCGCCCATCATCTGAGCGGCCGCGTCGGCGAGGAATTTGCCGGGCGGGTCTCGGGCGTGACGAAATCGGGGCTTTTTGTCGCCTTGCCGGACTATGGCGCCGACGGCTTCGTCCCTATATCTACGCTCGGCACCGATTATTTCATCTATGACGAGGCGCATCAGGCGCTGTCGGGGGAACGAACGGGGCTCGGCTATCGCCTGGGCGACAGCGTCACCGTGAAGCTTGCCGAAGCGATCCCGCTTGCCGGCGCGCTGCGTTTCGAGATGATCAGCGAGGGCCGCGAGATGCCGACGGCGGTGCGCTCCTTCCACAAAGCGGGCCGCCGCGACAGGGGCCAGGTCCGCAAGAAACCCGGAACGAGGCCGCCGCGCGGACGGCACTAGCCCACCGGCTCGAAAATCGGAATCGATTTTCGAAAAGCGCGATGCAAGGATTGAAAGAGTTAGAGCGTTCTTTGTGCGTCCGAAAGGACGCACGGGGCTCTATGTCCGAAAGAGGAACAGGCGATGATCACACCGACCGATCCGGCGGTCCGCTACGGAGATGCGCCCGAGGTCGAGCGTCCGGTTGGGCGCTCGGTCATGCGCGGGCTGATGAACCGCTGCCCGGCCTGCGGTAACGGCAAGCTCTTTCGCGCCTTCCTGAAACCGGTCGATCATTGCGCGGCCTGCGGCGAGGCGATGCATCACCAACGCGCCGACGACCTGCCGCCCTATATCGTCATTCTCGTCCTTGGCCACGTCGTGGTCGGCGGCTATATGCTGACCGACCTGACTTTCGTGCTGCCGGTCTGGGTGCACCTTGCCATCTGGGCGCCGATCACCGTCATCACAGCGCTCGCCTCGATCCAGCCTATCAAGGGCGGCGTCATCGGCCTGCAGTGGGCGCTGCGCATGCACGGTTTCGGCGGGGAGAGTGATGGTGCGGACGATTATGACATCCCCGGCCGGCCGGATTAGAGCATGTCGAGCAAAAGCGCGAGCCGCGAATCTGAAAGATCGCGACGCACTTTAGCGCCTTCACCTTCCAGACATATTTAACGTGTAGTGCCAGCGCTCCACCGATCACCACCCGAACGCGGCAGCCGACGATCCTCAACGACTTGACATGGTACGCTTTTCTTGTCTGAACAGGCTTTACATTCCGCAGGTGGTCACTCACATCGGAAATACTGCGAAACGCTGCCCGTCACCTGGATTTGGCACGCCTGTGTCTTTCTATGCGAGGTGACAGGCCGGTTCGCTCGCGTAGCTTTCTAAGGATGGATAAATGTCTCAGCCGAGAAACGGCACACCGGGCGATGTCGAGGAAATCCATTGGCCTTCTCTGGTGGCAGCCATCTCGTCCATATCAGCCGTCGGCATAGCAATCGGCCTCGGACTCCCGCTTCTCAGCATCATCCTCGAAAAACGCGGCATCTCGTCCACCTTGATCGGGCTCAACACGGCGATGGCCGGGGTTGCGGCGATGGCCGCCGCACCAATCACCACCAAGCTTGCCCATAAATACGGCGTTGCGCCGACGATGCTCTGGGCGGTGCTGATTTCGGCGCTGAGCGCGCTCGGTTTTTATTACGCCGAGGATTTCTGGATGTGGTTTCCGCTGCGTTTCGCCTTCCATGGCGCGACGACGACGCTGTTCATCCTCTCCGAATTCTGGATCAATGCCGCTTCGCCGCCTTCCAAGCGCGGCTTCGTGCTCGGCATCTACGCGACGGTGCTTTCCCTTGGCTTTGCGGCCGGGCCGCTGCTCTTTTCGATCCTCGGCAGCGACGGCATCTTCCCCTTCCTCATCGGCGCCGCCGCCATCCTGCTTGCCGCCATCCCGATCTTCATCGCCCGCGACGAAAGCCCGGTGCTCGAGGAAAAACCGGAGCTGCATTTCATGCGCTACGTCTTCCTGGTGCCGACGGCGACGGCGGCGGTCTTCATCTTCGGCGCGGTCGAAGCGGGCGGGCTGTCGCTTTTCCCGATCTTTGCCGTGCGCGCCCATTTCACCGAATCGCAGGCAGCACTTCTGCTGACCATGATGGGTGTCGGCAACGTCATCTTTCAGATCCCGCTCGGCCTGCTCTCCGACCGCATCGGCGACAAGCGGCCGCTTCTGGCTGCCATGGCGCTGATGGGGTTCATCGGCTCGATGATGCTGCCTCTGCTGGTCGACAACTGGCTGCTGATGGCCGGGCTCCTGCTTTTCTGGGGCGGCTGCGTCTCCGGCCTCTATACGGTCGGACTCAGCCATCTCGGCTCGCGGCTGACGGGTTCCGACCTTGCGGCGGCCAATGCTGCCTTCGTCTTCTGTTATGCGATGGGAACCGTGGCCGGGCCGCAGGCGATCGGCGCGGCGATCGATGTCGCTGGAAATAATGGTTTTGCCTGGGCGATTGCCGCCTTCTTCGGCCTGTACGCCCTACTTTCCGGCATCAGACTGATGTTCATTCGAAAACGGACTTGACTTTTCGGGCTGGATTCGTAGTTTCGCGCCAGAATTTGCCGTGGAGCCCATCCGGCTTCCACGGCTTTCATTTTCTTAAAGGCAGGACGACCATGGCCAAGGCTACAACAATCAAGATCAAGCTGCTGTCGACAGCCGACACCGGTTTCTTCTACGTCACGACGAAGAACAGCCGTACGATGACGGACAAGATGACGAAGACGAAGTACGACCCGATTGCTAAGAAGCATGTCGAGTTCAAGGAAACCAAGATCAAGTAATCGCTTGAGCTGACGGATTTCAAAAAAGCGCGCGCTTTCGGGTTGCGCGTTTTTTATTGTCCGGATGATCGTCTTTGAGAGATGATAGCGCAAACAGACAAAACGCCGCCCTTCCATCTTCGGGAAGTGACGGCGTTTTTGTGAAAGGGGGTCGGCCAGCATGCAAAACGGCACGAGGAACCGCTATAACTTGCCTACTAGCCGACCGACCCCACGACCCAGGAGATGCGGCGGACCTGAGCATCATGGGGTATCGACAACTCCTCAACGGGAGCGCTTCTCTTATGAGCCGATAATTTGCGCAGAAATGAAAGAAAATCAACAAATTCTTAATGGTGAAATTTGTTAGCCTGATTCTATGGTTAAAAGTCCAGATTTGGGACATACAAAGATTTGTCGGCTCTGCTTGGGCTTGAAGCCTAGAGTTGGACCATCCCAAGAAATTCGACAATATAACTTAACAACTTACGCCTCCCCTCCCCTTACGTGAGGTGACGTCGCCGCAGTCTATTTGGCCCTTCCGGCGACAGGCATTTTTTATAGTCTCCATTTCATCTTGAGCCAGCGGCCAGACATCCTCAACACTGTCGCAGGTCGACATATCCGCAGCAACGCCGATGGTCCATTTTTGGGCTATTGAGTTGCAAAATTTTCGCCCCGCATTGCATAAGCGAAGATTAAAAATCGGTAACGATTGGCTTACAGCGGTGGAAAACCCGCAAATGGTGCCTATGGCGGCAACTGATTCGTCAGGCGGCTGCGGCGACCACGCGGTTGCGGCCGGTATTCTTGGCCTCGTAAAGGGCCAGATCCGCCTGTTTCATCAGCTGGTCCGGGGTCAGTACCGCCGCAATCCGCGAGGCGATGCCGAAGGAAGCGGTGACGTTCAGCGCTTGGCCGGCGTGTTTCAGCATGAAGGGAGCGCTTTCGATCGCCGCGCGCAGGCGCTCGGCTACAGTAGCGGCAATTTCCGGCGAGGTGTCGGGCATCACGACGACGAATTCCTCGCCACCGTAGCGGCAGGCGAGATCGGCGCCACGGATGGTCGAACGGACGCGATTTGCGAATTCCCGCAGCACTTCGTCGCCGCCGTCATGGCCGTAGGTGTCGTTTACCTGCTTGAAGCGATCGATATCGGTGATCAACACCGAAAGCGGTCGGCCCCGGGCCATCGAACGGTTGAAGAGTACGTTCAGATGGTTGTCGAGATAGCGCCGGTTATAAAGGCCGGTCAGCGGATCGGTGACGGCAAGCTCGATCGTCTGCTTGACGCTGGCGCGCAGGCGGTCGTTGTAGCGCTTGCGGCGGATCTGCGTCAGGCTGCGGGCAACAAGCTCGTTGGGATCGACCGGGCGGATGATGTAATCGTTGACGCCGAGATCGAGCGCGCGCACCACCATGTCGTCCGCGCCCTGCTCGGTGATGATCAAAATCGGCAGGAAGCGCGTGCGCTCCAGCGAGCGCAGCTGCGAGCAGAGGCGAAGCGGATCGTAGTCATCGAAATTGGCATTGACGATGACAAGATCGAAGGCGCTTTCGGCCGCCTCGAAGAGGGCAGCCTGCGGATCGGAAAGGGCAAGCACGTCGGCGACCGGCTTCAGCGCCTTGACGAGGCGCTCCTGCGAATTGGCGCGGCCGTCAACGAGCAACACTTGAGCGGTCTCATCGGCGCGGCCCTCGCCTGCTCGCGCGAGGTCGTCGATGCCCATCGTATGGGCGGTATCGGAGCGGATGCGCAGCTCGTCGCTCAACGTCTTCAGCCGCAGCAGGCTCTTCACCCGAGAGATCAGCTGCAGATCGTTGACCGGCTTGGTGAGGAAATCATCGGCGCCAGCCTTCAGGCCGCGCACGCGATCGGCCGGCTGGTCGAGCGCGGTGACCATGACGACTGGAATATGGGCTGTCTTCTGGCTCGCCTTCAGCCGTTCGCAGACCTCGAAACCGTCTATGCCGGGCATCATGATGTCGAGCAGGATGAGATCGACCTGGTTGCGCTCGCAGATCGCCAGCGCCGTGTAGCCGTCGGCTGCGGTCATCACGTCGAAATACTCCGCGAGCAGCCGCGCCTCAAGCAGCTTCACGTTGGCCGGAATATCGTCAACCACCAGTATTCGCGCAGTCATAAGTGTCTTTCCGATGCGTCAAGCATCGCCCAGATAGGTCTTGATCGTCTCGATGAATTTTGGAACCGAGATCGGCTTGGAAACATAGGCCTCGCAGCCGCCCTGGCGGATCCGCTCCTCGTCGCCCTTCATCGCGAAAGCCGTGACGGCGATGACGGGAATCACATGCAGCTCGTCGTCTTCCTTCAGCCATTTGGTGACTTCGAGGCCTGAGACCTCGGGAAGCTGAATGTCCATGAGGATGAGATCGGGGCGATGCTTGCGCGCCAGATCCAGCGCCTCCATGCCGTTTCGGGTCTGGATCGTGGTATAACCGGACGCCTCGATGAGGTCGCGAAAGAGCTTCATGTTGAGCTCGTTATCTTCTACAATCATCACCTGTTTGGGCATGACAAGCTGTCCCTACGTCCGTTCGCGCAGCGGTTCGTCCCATGAGAAAGGCACATGCGGACAAAAGCTGCGTGAAACCGATAGCGCACGCTACCGGTATTTGGTTGAAGAAAAGGTAACTTACCCCGCGAAATGCAAAGCAACTTCAAGACATCGAAACAACTGGCAGCCGACCCGCACGAGACGGCGATTGCCGTGCTCGGCTGGCTTGCCGGCGATCCCGACATGCTCGGCCGCTTTCTCGCCCTGACGGGTGTGGCGCCCGGCCAGGTGCGCAACGCCGTCAACGATCCGGGATTTCTCGCCGGCATGATGGATTTCCTGATGAACCACGAACCGACGGCCTTGGCCTTCTGCGCGGCAAGCGGCATAAGCCCGGAGACGGTGACCGCCGCCTGGCGGCATTTCTCTTCGCCGGGCCTCGATTCCGGAGAATACTGACCGTGACCTCCGGGGAATTCGACATCTCGCATATTCGCCTCGGCGAACGGCCGCTGATCGTCTGCGACGTCGACGACGTCGTCCTGCAGTTCATCGATCCCTTCCAGCTTTTCCTCGAGAGCCAGGGGCATGCGTTTCTGCCGCGATCGTTCCGGCTTCACGGCAACATCGTCTCGCAGGCGGATGGCACGGAGATCGAGGATCAGCAGGTCAGTCGGCTGATCGAGGAGTTCTTCGAAGCGCAGGAGCAGTGGCAGACGCCGCTCGATCGCGTCGTCGAAACGCTCGACCGGCTTTCCGAAGAAGCCGATGTGCTTTTCCTGACGGCCATGCAGCCGCGATTCCAGGACCAGCGCCGTCGCCTGCTGGACAGGATGGGCCTGCTTTTTCCGCTGCTTGCCACCGAACAGCCCAAGGGGCCGATCGTTCACGCCTTGCATGCCAGCCGCTCCCTTCCCGTCGTCTTCATCGATGATATGGCGCGCAATCTGCATTCCGTCAGGGATCACGTCGCCGATTGCCTGCTCATTCATCTGATGCCGAACTCACCTGTCCATCGTTTCGCACCGGCCGCCGCCGATGACATTACCCGCGCTACGGACTGGACGCATGTGGCCGAACTCATCGAGGCGCATTTTCTGTCCGGCGCGGTCACTCGCGCAGTTCCAGCCGCATGAGCGGACGGCCGTCCTTGCGCCGCGCCACCGTTTCGAAACCGGCGGCATCAAAGATCGCCGTCGAGCCGATGCAGAGCGTCACGGATTTCGACTGCTTCACATGATCGATCGGGCAGGCTTCGAGCCGCCGCGCTCCCTGGCGCCGGGCATGATCGATCGCGGCGGCGAGCAGGCGATGGCTCATTCCCTTGCCACGCAGTTTGGGCAGCAGGAAAAAGCAACTGACGGCCCAGATGGACGGATCATGCGCATCGTCTTCCTCCAGCGGCCGCGAGACGGTGCGCGGCGAATTGAACTGCGGCACGTCGTGACGCGGCCCGACCTGCACCCAGGCGACCGGCGCGCCGTCGGCATAACAGAGGATGCCCGGCGGCGGGCCTGCCTTGATCCGCTCCCGCATATGCGCCTTGCGCTCGTCGGCCGCCATCTCGGTCCTGATCGCATGCGGCAGGCGCAGCGCGACGCACCAGCAGTTATAGAAGGCACCCTGCGGCCCGAACAGGATTTCGAAGTCGTCCCAGCGCTCTAAGGTGACCGGCTCGAAACGAAGGTCGTTATCCAAAGGCAAAGCTCCCGCGTCTCTTGTGACTCGGAAGCTTAAGGCGTAATGTCCCGGCGTTCAATCTTTGTTCTCATCATGACGCCTGCGCCTGACAAGACACCCGGCTTTTGTCGCGACTGCCTTGCCGAGCAGAAGGGCGAGGCGCGCCGCTGCGTTTCCTGCGGCAGCCCCCGTCTCGTGCGCCATCGTGAACTCTACGCATTGACGCTTGCGCATATCGATTGCGATGCCTTCTACGCAGCGGTGGAGAAACGCGACAATCCTGACCTTGCCGACAAGCCCGTCATCATCGGCGGTGGCAAACGCGGTGTGGTGTCCACCGCCTGCTACATCGCCCGCATCCACGGCGTGCGGTCGGCCATGCCGATGTTCAAGGCGCTGGAGGCGTGCCCAGAGGCGATCGTCATCCGCCCCAACATGGAAAAATATGTCCGGGTCGGGCGGCAGGTGCGGACCATGATGCAGGATCTGACGCCGCTGGTGCAGCCGCTGTCGATCGACGAGGCCTTTCTGGAGCTTGGCGGCACCGAGAGGCTGCATCACGATCCGCCAGCGCGCACGCTCGCCAAATTCGCCCGCCGCATCGAAAAGGAAATCGGCATCACCGTTTCGGTCGGGCTTTCCTACTGCAAATTCCTCGCCAAGGTCGCCTCCGACCTGCAGAAGCCGCGCGGCTTTTCCGTCATCGGCCGTGAGGAAGCGGTCGAATTCCTGGCGCCGCGTCCGGTCACCACGATCTGGGGCGTCGGCAAGGCCTTTGCAGCGACGCTGGAGGCGGACGGCATCCGCACCATCGGCCAGTTGCAGCAGATGGAGGAGAACGACCTGATGCGCCGCTATGGCAGCATCGGCCAGCGGCTCGCACGGCTGTCGCGTGGGATCGACGACCGCGAGGTGCATCTCAACGATGCGGCCAAAAGCGTTTCGTCCGAGACGACCTTTTTCGACGACATCTCGCGTTATGAGGAGCTGGTGCCGATCCTGCGCAACCTCTCCGAAAAGGTCTCCTGGCGGCTGAAGAAAAGCGGCATTGCCGGCCAGACCGTGGTGCTGAAGATGAAGAGCGCCGATTTCAAATCGCGCACCCGCAACCGCAAGCTCGAAGACCCGACCCAGCTTGCCGACAAGATCTTCCGCACCGGGCTCGAGCTTCTCGAAAAGGAGACCGACGGCACGAAGTTCCGACTGCTCGGCATCGGCGTCACCGATCTCGGCGATGCCGCCCGCGCCGATCCGCCCGACCTCATCGACCAGCAATCGGGCCGGCGAGCGGCCGCCGAAGCGGCGATGGACAAGCTGCGCGACAAGTTCGGCACGAAGACGGTCGAGACCGGTTACACCTTCGGCAGCGGCAAGCGCGATCACTAACGCGTGAGGGCAACATCAAGCCCGGCCTATAAAATCTTCCTTAAACTTCGTCCCATAATCTGCCGGGCAGTATTGCGTATGGTTGGGTATCATGTTCTCGCGTCTCGTCTTCGGCCTCGGCTTGCTGTCGGCCACCGCACTCGTGCACCCTGCTCTCGCTGCGGATGCGCGCACGCTGCAGATCATCGTCTCGAAGGACAAGCAGTCGCTTGCGGTCTATGATGGCACCGAGGTCGTCGCGACCTCGAAGGTCTCGACCGGCAAGGACGGTCACACGACGCCGAGCGGCATCTTCTCGGTGCTCGAAAAGCAGAAATACCACGAATCCAATCTCTATTCCAACGCCCCGATGCCGTTCATGCAAAGGCTGACCTGGTCCGGCATCGCGCTGCATGAATCGAATTCCGTGCCGCGTTATCCAGCCTCGCATGGCTGCGTGCGCATGCCCGGCGCCTTCGCCAAAATGCTCTATGGGATGACCGACCCTGGTGTTCCGGTCATCATCAGCGACGGCGAAGTCGTGCCGCAGCCGATCGACCATCCCACCCTTTTCCATCCGGATACACCGGCGCCGATGCCGCTGCTTTCGGATGTCGAACTGCGGCCCTCCATGCCCGACAGCCCCGAAAAACCGGTGCAGGTGGCAATGAACGACACGGCTGCGATGCCAATGCCGGCAATACAGCCGGCCGCAACACCCGAACCCGAGCCGCCGTCCGAGCCGATCAGCATGCTCGTCACGCGCCGGACGCTGCGCGAGACGGTGATCGACATCCAGACCCTGCTCAACCAGCTCGGCTTTTCCGCCGGCGATCCGGACGGCTTGCTCGGTCCGTCGACCGTGCAGGCGATCAGGGATTTCAAGGCGCTGCGGCCGGCAGAATTTGCCGGCGACAGGAGCCTGGTCTCCGACGCGCTCCTCAAGGAAGTTTATGCCGCAACCGGCAAGGGTCAGCCGCCGAACGGCGTCATCATGGTGCGGCAGGCCTTCAAGCCGATCTTCGAAGCGCCGGTGACGATCGCCGATCCGGGCTTGGCGCTCGGCACACATTTCTTCACGCTGCATGCTGTCGATGAAAAGGCCGGTACGGCGGACTGGCTCGGCATTACGCTAGAGAACAATCTCTCCCGCGAGACGATGAAGCGGCTCGGCATCACCAATCAGGAAAGCTCGATCGTCACAGGCAGGCCGATCGCCCGTTCACTCAGCCGCATCACGATCCCCGACGAGACCCGCCGCAGGATCGATGCGCTGATCGCGCCCGGCTCGACACTGACGATCTCCGATACCGGCCTCGGCCGGGAGACCGGCGAAGGCACGGATTTCATCACGATCACCCGCGGGTGACGCGGGGCTGATCAAACCAGTTCGACGTCGACAACGCCGGGGGCGGCGCGAAGGGCGGCGGCGATCTCAGGGGTGATGCGGTATTTCTCCGGCAGCGCCACCTCCACCTCGCGTTTGCCCTCCTCCTTGATGACGATGAAGGAAACGAGGCCGTCGCCCTTGGCGTTCAAGTGGCCGGCGACCATCCTGAGCGGTCCGGAATCTCTGATATAGACGCGCAGCGCCTTCTGCATCTGCAGCGACTTTTCCTCCAGCGACTGGATCGTCTGGATGCGCAGGCCGATGCCCTCCGGCCGCTCCTCACCGGTGGCGGTCAGCACGAAGGATTTGCCGGATTCCAGCACGTCGCGATACTGGTTCAGCATTTCCGAAAACAGCACCGCTTCGAACTGGCCGGAAGAATCCGAAAAGACGATGATGCCCATCTTGTTGCCGGTGCGGGTCTTGCGCTCCTGCTTGGAGATGACGGTGCCGGCAAGCCGAGCATTGGCCGCGCCCTGTTTGATCGCTTGGGAAAATTCGGCAAAGGTCTGCACCCGCATCTTCTGCAGGATGTTGTTGTAGGAATCGAGCGGGTGGGCCGTGAGATAGAAGCCCAACACCTGGAATTCCTTCAGCAGCCGCTCCGAGGGGAGCCAGGGCGAGAACGGCGGCAGGGAGATTTTCTCCGGTCCCGTGGTCAGCGTGCTGCCGAAAATGTCCGACTGGCCGCTCAGCTTGTTCTCTTGGGCGCGCTGGGCATAACCGAGGATGCGGTCGAGGCCGGCTGCAAGCTGGGCGCGGTCCATATCGAAACAATCGAAGGCGCCGGCATAGATCAGGCTTTCGAGCACGCGGCGATTGACCTGGCGCGGATCGATGCGCAGGCAGAAATCCTCGATGCTGGCGAAAGGCTTATCGCCACGCACCGCGACGATATGGTCGACGGCGGATTCGCCGACGCCTTTGAGGGCGGCGAGCGCGTAGTAGATGCGGTTGTCGCCGGTTTCGAAATGGCGGAAGGAGGTCTGCACCGAGGGTGCGATCACCTCGATGCCAAGGCGCTTGGCATCCTGGCGGAAATCATTGACCTTTTCCGTATTGGACATGTCGAGCGTCATCGAGGCGGCGAGGAATTCGACCGGATAATGCGCCTTCATGTAGGCCGTCTGGTAGGAGACGATGGCGTAGGCGGCGGCATGCGACTTGTTGAAGCCGTAATTGGCGAACTTCGCCAGCAGTTCGAAGATATTGTCGGCCTGCGGCTTCGACACACCGTTCTTGACGGCGCCAACGACGAAGCGCTCGCGCTGCTGGTCCATCTCGGCCTTGATCTTCTTGCCCATGGCGCGGCGCAGAAGGTCGGCTTCACCCAGCGAATAGCCGGACAGGACCTGGGCGATCTGCATCACCTGCTCCTGATAGACGATAACGCCTTGCGTTTCCTTGAGCAGGTGGTCGATCATCGGATGGATCGATTCCAGCTCTTCGTCGCCGTGCTTGCGGGCATTGTAGGTCGGGATGTTCTCCATCGGGCCCGGACGATAGAGCGCCACCAGCGCGATGATGTCCTCGATGCAGTCCGGCTTCATGCCGATCAGCGCCTTGCGCATGCCGGCACTTTCCACCTGGAACACGCCGACCGTCTCGCCGCGCGACAGCATCTCGTAGGTCTTTTTGTCGTCGAGAGGAATGGCCGCGAGATCGACCTTGACGCCGAGCTTGGCGACGAAATCAACGGCGACCTTCAGCACCGTCAACGTCTTCAGACCGAGGAAGTCGAACTTGACCAGGCCCGCCTGCTCGACCCATTTCATGTTGAACTGGGTGACCGGCATATCGGAGCGCGGATCGCGATACATCGGCACCAGCTTGGAAAGCGGGCGGTCGCCGATGACGATGCCGGCGGCATGGGTCGAGGCGTGGCGGTAAAGTCCCTCGATCTTCTGGGCGATATCGAGCAGGCGCGCGACAACCGGTTCCTTCGCCGCCTCCTCCTGCAGCTTCGGCTCCTCCTCGATCGCTTTGGACAGCGGGGTCGGATTGGCCGGGTTGTTCGGCACCAGTTTGCAGATCTTGTCGACCTGGCCATAGGGCATCTCAAGCACGCGGCCGACGTCGCGAAGGGCGGCGCGCGCCTGCAGCGAACCGAAGGTGATGATCTGCGCCACCTGCTCGCGGCCATACTTGGCCTGGACGTAGCGGATCACCTCTTCGCGGCGGTCCTGGCAGAAGTCGATGTCGAAGTCCGGCATCGAGACGCGTTCGGGATTGAGGAAGCGCTCGAAGAGCAGCGAAAAACGCAAGGGATCGACGTCGGTGATCGTCAAGGCATAGGCGACCAGCGAACCGGCGCCCGAGCCGCGGCCGGGACCGACGGGAATGTCATGCTGCTTGGCCCATTTGATGAAGTCGGCAACGATCAGGAAGTAGCCGGGAAAGCGCATGCGTTCGATAACGCTGAGCTCGAAATCCAGCCGCTCGCGATAATCCTTCTCCTCGTAACCCGGCGACATGCCGAGCGTGGCCAGCCGCATGTCCAGCCCTTCGACCGCCTGGCGGCGCAGCTCGCTCGCCTCGGCGCGTTCGGCCTCCTCGGCATCGTCGGTCGCACCGGTGAAGCGCGGCAGGATCGGCTTTCTGGTCTTCAGCACGAAGGAGCAGCGCCTGGCGATCTCGATGGTATTTTCCAGCGCTTCCGGCAGGTCGGCGAAGAGCTTGGCCATCTCGGCCCGGCTCTTCAGATAGTGATCGGGCGTCAGGCGAAAGCGGCTGTCGTCGGAGACGATGGCGTTGTGCGCGACCGCCATCAGCGCATCATGGGCGTCATAATCGTCGCGCGTCGGAAAGAAGGCCTCGTTGGTCGCAACCAGCGGCAGGTCGTGGGCATAGGCAAGCCCGACAATCTTCTGCTCGTGCCGCTTGTCGTAGGTGCCGTGGCGCTGCAGCTCGACATAAAGCCTGTCGCCGAAGAGGCGCTTCAGCATGAGCAGTCGGGCCTCCGCCTGGGCGGGATGGCCTTCCCTGATCGCCATGTCGACCGGGCCGGTCGGGGCGCCGGTCAATGCGATCAGCCCTTCCGTGCCGGCCTCTTCCAACCAGGAGGCTTTGATATGAACGGCCTGGTTGCTTTCGCCGCCGAGATAGGCCCGGCTGACGAGATCGACGAGCCGTTCGTAGCCGGCATCGGTCGCGGCGAGAAGAACGATCGACGGCAGCTTGACCAGGGCTTGCTGGCCGCCGCGCTTTTCCGTTTCCAACCCGTCTCCCATGTCGATCGAGACCTGACAGCCGATGATCGGCTGCAGGCCCTCGTCCATCGCCTTCTGGGAGAATTCGAGGGCGACGAACAGATTGTTGGTGTCGGTGATCGCAATCGCCGGCTGGCTGTCGCCGGTCGCCTTGTAGAGGATCTTCTTCAGCGGCAGAGCGCCCTCGAGAAGCGAATAGGCGGAATGGACCCTCAGGTGGATGAAACCCGGCGTGCCGCCGGTCGCCTCACCCGTTGAACCCTTTGCCGTATCCGCCATGACATGCCTTCCCAATCACCCGAATGAATCGGACGCATTGTCGGCATAGAGGGCGATGATGTCCAGAAGAAGTCCCGCCTCCGGACCGCATGATTGCCATGCGGTCCCCTGAAAACTTTAGATCGCCATCACGATGAGCGAGAAGCTGGCAACGAACATTGCGATGGAGGTGAATGCTGCGATATCACGGATCATGTCAGTCATCGGGCTCTCCTTTACTCGTTATGTTTTCACTTTGTTCCATGTATGTTCCGTTGTCAACAGGAATCTTTTCCTTCTTTCTTGCATGTGGAAAATCCCGGATGCGCGCGGCGAATCGCACGAACTGGCACTTGTTGTGATCTGGGGCCGTCATGCCCTTCCCCCGCCCCCACAGACCAGACATCGTGTTCGGGCGGCCGCCTTCCCCTCAAAGTGATGCGCTTATTCCACCAGAAGTTCTCTTTTTGTTCTTTACATGTCGCGACCTATTTGCCAGCATCGGGCTGAGAGGAGAACGACATGCTCGACATTGCGATGCTGAATGAATTCATCGTGGAGGCGAAGGCTGCGACCTATGTCGGGGGCGGCGTGCCGCGCGCGCCGTGCCGGCCGGGTTCCCACGATATCGGTTACGAACGCGGTGACTGGCGCTATCTCGACAGCTATTTCGGCGGCACCGATTTCGCCGGGCAGGAAGTGGTGTGGTTTGCCGGAGAGCCCGCCTGGGCGATGAATTATTTCGGCTGCGTCATTGCGCCTGAGCTCATCGACGGCACAGCAGCCGGAGCGGTGATCAAGGCTGCACTTTCGGCGATGTATCGAGAGGGCCGGTTTCTGGACGGCATGGAATTCGATCATCCGTTCGGCCGCTATATCGATAGCAGCGAAGGCGGCTGCGCGCGGTTCACCGGCCATGAATGCATCATGGTCGACGGCCGGAAGGCCTATGCGCTCGATTATCGCGGCGGGCTGGTCATCCCCTGAGCACAGCCTCAGAAATCAACGATCTTGCCGTCGGAGATCGTGACGCGCCGATCCATGCGGCGGGCAAGCTCGTGATTGTGGGTGGCGATCAGGGCGGCAAGGCCGGACTGGCGCACCAGCGCTTCCAGCGCGTCGAAGACGTAGCTTGCCGTTTCCGGGTCGAGATTGCCGGTCGGCTCATCGGCAAGAAGCAGGGTCGGCGCATTGGCGACGGCGCGGGCGATCGCAACGCGCTGCTGCTCGCCGCCGGAAAGCTCGCCCGGGCGGTGCGAACCACGATGGCCGATGCGCATATAATCGAGAAGCTGGCCGGCCCGCTCTCCGGCTTCCTTCCAGGAAAGCCCGGCGATCAGCTGCGGCATCATGATGTTTTCGAGCGCCGAGAATTCCGGCAGCAGGTGGTGGAACTGGTAGACGAAGCCGATTTCGCTGCGGCGGATCGCGGTACGTTTATCGTCGCTCAGGCCGTCACAGGCATGGCCATTGATGTTGACTTCACCGCCGTCCGGATGCTCCAGGAGGCCGGCGACATGCAGCAGCGTCGATTTGCCGGTGCCGGAAGGGGCGACGAGAGCGACGATTTCGCCTTTCGATATCGAAAAATCTGCGCCCTTCAGGATCGGGAGCAGCGTATCGCCCTGCCCGTAATGGCGCTCGACGCCGGTAAGCTTGAGAACGACGTTGCGTTTCATGAAGGCGGCATTCCTTATTCGTAGCGCAGGGCCTGCACCGGATCGAGCTTTGAGGCACGCCAGGCGGGGAAAATGGTCGCAATGAAGGACAGCGTCAGCGCCATGACGACGATCGAGATCGTTTCGCTGAGATCCATTTCGGCCGGCAGCTGGCTGAGGAAATAGACCTGCGGATTGAAGAGTACGGTGCCTGATATCCAGGAGAAGAACTGGCGGACAGATTCGATGTTGACGCAGACGAGAACGCCGAGCAGAACGCCGGCAATAGTGCCGACGATGCCGATCGCTGCCCCGGTCATGAAGAAGATGCGCATGATCGCACCGGCGGTGGCGCCCATGGTGCGCAGAATGGCGATATCGCTGCCCTTGTCCTTCACCAGCATGATGAGGCCGGAAATGATATTCAGCGCCGCGACAAGCACGATCAGCGTCAAGATCATGAACATGACGTTGCGCTCGACCTGGAGTGCGGAGAAGAAGGTCTGGTTGCGCTGGCGCCAGTCGGTAATGGCGATCTGGCGGCCGGCCGCCTCCTCCACCTTGGGCCTGAGATCGTCGATATCGTCCGGATTGTCGACGAAGAGCTCGATCGACTGCACCAGCCCCTCGGCGTTGAAATAGAGCTGCGCTTCCTCGAGCGGCATGAAGATGATCGAGGAGTCATATTCCGACATGCCGATCTCGAAGAGGCCTGAGATCTTGTAGGACTTGATGCGCGGGCTGACGCCCATCGGCGTGATGTCACCATCTGGCGACGTCAGCGTAATGAGATCGCCGACGCGCAGACCGAGCTGGTCGGCCATGCGGGTGCCGATCAGCACACCGTCGCCGGAGGCATAGCCTACCATATCGCCGGATTTGATGTTGTCGGAGATCGTCTTGAGCTTGGTCAGGTCGTCGGCGCGGGCGCCGCGCACCAGCGCGCCGGTGCTGCCGCCGGCCTGGGCGGAAGCGAGCACCTGGCCCTCCACCAAGGGCAGCGCCATCTTGACGCCGGGTACGGCGGCGAGCTTGCCGCTGAGAGCGGGATAATCGGTGAAGGGGCCGTCGACCGGCTGGACGATCATGTGGCCGTTAATGCCGAGAATGCGCGAAACGAGCTCGGTGCGGAAGCCGTTCATAACGGCCATGACGATGATCAACGTCGCAACGCCCAGCATGATGCCGACGAAGGAGAAGCCGGCGATCACCGAGATGAAGGCCTCCTTGCGGCGGGCGCGCAGATAACGCCACGCCACGAGGCGTTCGAAGGTGGAAAATGGCTTGCCAGCCGGACCCAAGCCGGATTTTGAACTCCGGTCCACTGCTGCCTCTGCCATTTCGCCTCCGTTTCCTTAAGCCACGAACCGGTTGATCGCCGCTTCGATGGTCATCGTTTCGCGGGCGCCGGTCTTGCGGTCCTTCACTTCAACTTCGCCGTTGGCGACCGCGCGCGGGCCGGCGATGATCTGGACGGGCACGCCGATCAGGTCGGCGGTCGCGAATTTCGTGCCGGCCCGATCGTCGGTATCGTCGTAGAGCACATCCTTGCCGGCCTTGCTCAGCGCGGCATAGATCAGCTCGCAGGTATCGTCGCAGGCCTGATCGCCCGCCTTCATGTTGATCACCACAACATCGAAGGGCGCGACCGATGCCGGCCAGATGATTCCATTGTCGTCATGCGATGCTTCGATGATGGCGGGAACAAGGCGTGTCGGCCCGATACCGTAGGAACCCATGTGGACGAAGTGCTCCTTGCCGTCCGGTCCCTGCACTTTTGCGCCCATCGGCTCGGAATATCTGGTGCCGAAATAGAAGATGTGGCCGACCTCGATACCACGCGCCGAAAGCCGGTCGCCTTCGGGAACGGCGTTGAAAGCCGCCTCATCGTGCATTTCCGAGGTCGCCGCATAGAGCGAGGTCCACTTGTCGAAGATCGCCTGCAGGCCCTCGACGCTGTCGAAATCGATGTGTTCGCCGGGAATATCGAAGCCGACGAAGTCCTTGTGGCAAAAGACTTCGGATTCGCCGGTATCGGCGAGGATGATGAACTCATGGCTGAGATTGCCGCCGATCGGGCCGGTGTCGGCGCGCATCGGAATGGCGCGCAGGCCCAACCGATCGAAGGTTCTGAGATAGGCGGCGAACATCTTGTTGTAGGAATGCTCCGCCCCTTCGCGCGTCAGATCGAAGGAATAGGCGTCCTTCATCATGAATTCGCGCGAGCGCATGGTGCCGAAGCGCGGACGGATCTCGTCGCGGAATTTCAGCTGGATGTGATAGAGATTGAGCGGCAGGTCCTTGTAGGATTTGACGGAAGAGCGGAAAATATCCGTTACCATCTCCTCGTTGGTGGGGCCGTAAAGCATCGGCCGATCCTGGCGGTCCTTGATGCGCAGCATCTCCTTGCCGTAGGCGTCATAGCGGCCGCTTTCCTGCCAGAGTTCGGCCGATTGCAGCGTCGGCATCGACAGCTCGATGGCGCCCGCGCGGTTCTGCTCGTCGCGGATAATGGCGTTGACCTTGTCGAGCACGCGCTTGCCGAGCGGCAGCCAGGAATAGATGCCCTGCGACTGCTGACGGATCATGCCGGCGCGCAGCATCAGCCGGTGGGAGACGATTTCCGCCTCCTTGGGATTTTCCTTGAGGATGGGCATGAAAAAGCGGGACAGACGCATGGCGGATTCCGGAGCAGTTGAGATCCCGCAGCAAGCGGAATCGAAGGCAATTGTTGACGTGGGAGCGTTCATAGCCGCTTCGCGGCAGGAAGGAAACCCGCAACGGATGTTGGCAACCTCCCGGAAGCGCATGTTCGCACCCGCAAAATGAACGGGCCAGAAAAAGCGCGTGTTTATAAGGACTTGAACGAAAATCTTGTCAACAGAAAAATTTTGCTAGAGTGTAGCAAAAATGCAAAAAAAGCTGATGACAAAGCCCAATGTTTGAGCTAGCTTTAGCTCACAAAACAGGCAGGAAGGATAAATTCTTGCCGAATTCGCGGTCAAGTCTTGGGAGGATCAGATCTTAGGCGCGCTCGTCGCAGCCCCGGCAACGGTTACAGATCACGCGATACTTAAAACAAGGCTTCTAGCCTTGTTTTTTTTTGGCTTTTCGGCTTTTCACCTCATCCACGAAACCCGCAGCTTCCGTAGGGGATGACCCTCATTCCGTTACGTCAGCTCTGTGCCGCAACAGCATGACGCCGGTATGACGAAATTCGCTTTTCCATAGATTTGCATATGCTCAAAGTTTGAGCAAAAGCCACGCTTCAATAGAAGCTGGGACCGAGTTGCGGCAGGGCGTCGAAGCCCCAACCGAAATAGGTGTCGCAAACGTACCAGAGGCCGTAGATCACAGCCGAAATCAGCGTCGTCAGCGAAAAGACGAAAGCGGCGCGAAACCGGGCGGGCGCACTCGGAACGGTGCCGAGCACGACATCATTGTCTTCCGCCTGGGTGCGCAGGCCGATCGGCAGAACGGCGAAAAGCGTCATCCACCAGATGATGAAGTAGACGGCAAATCCCTGAAGAAAGATCTCGAGCATTATCGGTCCCGTTGATGTCGCGCTGATATCGCGTCCTTATACGGCGGAATGGCGACCAACTCAAAGCGAGCGAAGCGTTTAGTCGCCTTCGGGTCACTCTGCCGCAGCAGGGGTCAGGCCTGTTCGAGTTCGATCAGCGTGCCAAAGAAATCCTTGGGATGCAGAAAGAGCACCGGCTTGCCATGCGCGCCGGTCTTCGGCTTGATATCGCCGAGCACTCTGGCACCCGCCTCGACCAGCCGGTCACGGGCGAGAAGAATATCGTCCACTTCGTAGCAGATGTGGTGCATGCCGCCGGACGGGTTCTTTTCGAGGAAGGCTGCGATCGGCGAAGCGTCACCCAGCGGCTGCAACAATTCGACCTTGGTGTTCGGCAGTTCGACGAAGACGACGGTGACGCCGTGCTCCGGCAGAGCCTGCGGCTGCGATACCGCAGCCCCCAGCGTGTCGCGATAGGCGGCCGTCGCCACTGCCAGATCGGGAACGGCGATGGCGATATGGTTGACCCGGCCGAGCATGATCAGACCTTGGTGACGAAGGCGGTGACGACGGGCTTCTTACCCCAGGCGTGATTGGCGGCCGAGCGGATGGCGCGGCGCACGGCCTCCTGCAGCATGTCGATATCCTTGCGGCGGGCGCGCGGAATGCTTTCGATGGCGCTGACCGCCGCGTCGAACAGCGTATCTTCCATCTCCTCGCCCTCGTCGTCATAGACCGGCAGGCCGATCGACACGAGATCGGGATCGCCGACGATGTCATAGCGGGCGTCGAGCACGACGTTGACGGCGACATGGCCGACATAGGAGAGCTTCTTGCGCTCGCCGATGCCCATCTCGTCGAAATCGCCGATCAGCGTGCCGTCCTTATAGATGCGGCCATGTGGCGCTTCGCCAATCACCTCGACGGGACCGGGCGCCAGTCGCAGGATATCGCCGTTGCGCACGCGCGGCACGATCGCGATCCCGGATTGCTCGGCCAATTCCTTGTGCGCCGTCAGATGCGTCGCCTCGCCATGCACCGGCACGACGATCTTCGGCCGCGTCCACTCATACATCCGCTGCAACTCGTTGCGGCGGGGATGGCCGGACACGTGGACCAGCGCCTCGGTATCGGTGATGATGTGCACGCCCTGCTCGACGAGGCCGTTCTTGATGTCCTGGATCGCCTTCTCGTTGCCGGGAATGGCGCGCGAGGAAAAGACGACGATATCGCCTGCCGCAAAGGCCACATTGCGCATCTCGTCGCGGGAGAGCTTGGCAAGGGCTGCCCGCGCCTCGCCCTGGCTGCCGGTCAGGATGACGACGACCTTGTCGCGCGGGATATAACCGTATTCCTCCTCGGAGATGAAGGGCTTCACGCCTTCCATCAGGCCGATATCCTGGGCGACATCGACGACGCGCTTCAGCGAACTGCCGAGCAGCAGCACTTCGCGGCCGGCCGCCTCGGCGGCCTCGGCAACGGTACGGATGCGCCCGACATTCGACGAGAAGGTGGTGATCGCCACCCTGCCCTCGGCATTCTCGATGATCTTGCGCAGACTTTCGGACACATCCTTCTCGGAGGGCGAAACACCGTCTCGCAGCGCATTGGTGGAATCGCACATCAGCGCCAGCACGCCCTCGTCGCCGAGTTGGCGGAAACGTGTCTCGTCGGTCAGCGGCCCGAGTGAAGGCTCGTGGTCGATCTTCCAGTCACCGGTATGGATGACATTGCCGACCGGCGTGCGGATCATCAGCGACATCGGTTCGGGGATCGAATGGTTGACGGCAACGCCTTCGATGCTGAAGGGGCCGACATTGATCGTATCGCCCGCCTTGAACGGCGTCACCGGCACTTCGCCGATCGTCGCCTTCTCGAAATTGCGCTTGGCTTCGAGCAGACCCGCGGTAAAGCCCGACGCATAGACCGGCACATTGAGGCCGGGCCAGAGATCGGCCAGCGCGCCGTAATGGTCTTCATGCGCGTGGGTGATGATGATCGCCTTGAGGTTCTTCCGCTCGCTGGCGAGGAAGCGGATATCGGGCAGCACGAGGTCGACGCCCGGCAGGTCAGGCCCGGGAAAGGTGACGCCGCAATCGACCATGATCCACTGGCGGTGCTCGGGCGGGCCGTAGCCATAAAGAGCGAGATTCATGCCAATCTCGCCAACGCCGCCCAGAGGCAGGAATACCAGTTCGTCCTGTTTCGCCATAATTTTCGTTTGTTCCGCTATCCAAAAAACACATCACCGGCGGCAATGGGCACTATCCTGCCAGCGCCGGTATCGAGCATCAACAAGCCATTATCATCAATTCCGGCGAATTGTCCGGAAATCGATCGGTCCGGCAAATTCACCGTAATCTTTTCGCCGATGCCGCAGGCGATGGCGCGCCAGAGCGCCGTGATCTCGCCGATGCCGCGGCCCTCGTCCCATAGATCAAGCACTTCAGCCATTGCGGCGAAGAGATGGGCGAAGAGTTCCTCCGGAGAGGCCGCACTTCCCTGCTGACGCAGGCAGGTGACGGGGTAGAGCGGATTATCCGGCATCACCGAGACATTGATGCCGATGCCGACAATCAGCGCGTAACGGCCGTCCGGCAGCCTCTCGCCTTCGACGAGGATGCCGCAGGTCTTCTTTCGGCCGATAAGAATATCGTTCGGCCATTTGACCTCGAGCGGCTCGGCGCCCGGAGGCAGCACCATGCGGATCGCCTGGTGTACGGCAACGGCAACGGCCAGCGGCAGGGAGCTCAGGCGCTCCATCGGCGCCGGGTCGATCAGCAGAAGCGAAGCGTAGAGATTGCCGCGTTCGGAAACCCAGAGCCTGCCGCGGCGGCCGCGGCCGCCGGTCTGCCTTTCGGCGGTCACCCAGAGATTACCGCCGTCGCCCGCCCGGGCCCGGGCGAGGCATTCGCTGTTGGTGGACGATGTCTCCGACAGAGCCTCGTGCCTGAAATCGCCGAGCGATATCCGGCGCCGCCCGTCGGAAGCCATCAAAAGAGCGTCGCGGCGGCAAGCTCTGCCGCGCCACCGATCGGACCGCCGATGAGGACATAGACGGTGACGAACAGGCCGGAGAGACCGAAGACCAGACGCAGCGCACCGGAGACGCGGGCGAATTCGCCAGTCGCTTCATCGAACCACATCAGCTTGATGACCCGCAGATAATAGTACGCGCCGACGACCGAGGCGAGAACGCCGATGATGGCGAGCGCATAGAGCTTGGCTTCGATGGCGGCGACAAAGACGAAGTACTTGGCGAAGAAGCCGGCGAGCGGCGGGATACCGGCGAGCGAGAACATCAGCGCCGTCAGCACCACGGCCATGAACGGGTTCGTTGTGGAAAGGCCGGCGAGATCGTCGACATTCTCGACGACGGTGCCGTCCTTGCGGCGCATCGACATGATGATCGCGAAGGTGCCGAGCGTCATGACCATGTAGATGACCATGTAAAGCATGACGCCGGTGACGCCGGTCTGGTTGCCGGCGGCAAGGCCGACCAGCGCATAACCCATGTGACCGATCGAGGAATAGGCCATCAGTCGCTTGATGTTCTTCTGGCCGATGGCGGCAAACGAGCCGAGCAGCATCGAGGCGATCGAGATGAAGACGACGACCTGCTGCCAGTCCGCCAGAACCGGCTGGAAGGCCGTGATGACGATACGGGTCATCATCGCCATGGCGGCAACCTTGGGGGCTGCGGCCAGGAAGGCGGTCACCGGCGTCGGCGCGCCTTCATACACGTCGGGCGTCCACATGTGGAAGGGAACGGCCGAGATCTTGAAGGCGATACCGGCGAGGATGAAGACCAGGCCGAAGATGAGGCCGAGCGAACGCGCACCCTCGACCGAAAGCGCCTGGGCGATCTCGGAGAAGTGGGTGTGGCCGGTGAAGCCATAGACCAGCGACATGCCGTAGAGCAGCATGCCGGAGGACAGCGCGCCGAGGACGAAATATTTCAGCCCTGCTTCGGTCGACTTCAGGCTGTCACGGTTGATCGCGGCGACGACATAGAGCGCCAGCGACTGCAGTTCCAGCGCCAGATAGAGCGAGATCAGGTCGTTGGCCGAGATCATCAGCAGGATGCCGAGGGTCGCAAGCACCAGCAGGACCGGGAACTCGAATTTGTCGAGCTGGTTTTCGCGGGCGTGACCGATCGTCATGAACAGAGCCACCAGCGAACCGATCAGCGCCACCAGCTTCATGAAGCGGGAGAAGCCATCGGCCATGTAGACGCCGCCATAAGCAAGGCCTTCTGCGGGCACGAAGAGCAACCACAGGCCCGAGGCCAGGAGCAGGACGATGGCGAGGCCGGTGACGACAAGGCCCGACCGCTCGCCTGTGAAGACGCCGACCATCAACAGGACAAGGGCGCCGACCGCGAGGATGAGCTCCGGCGCGGAAAGATGCAGACTGAGGAGAATTGTTTCAGCGGTCATGTCCAATAAGTCCCGTCATCATTTCATAGAC
>Ga0102590_1001012_pt1 | contig 47706 bp, 40 predicted proteins | sample AraplaMF_Col_mMF_FD_76859 | JGI IMG/M metagenome (GOLD analysis project Ga0102590, IMG submission 76859) | Arabidopsis root microbial communities from the University of North Carolina, USA - plate scrape MF_Col_mMF | ecosystem: Host-associated > Plants > Roots > Endosphere | place: USA... | reverse complement strand
TCCGGTCTTTGCCGAAATTCCGAAGAAGGCTCAACCCGTCCTCGATCTGCTTGCGGCGAACGCGGCAGCGCTTTCCGAAGGTGCGGTGCGCAAACTGGCTGAGTTCGACAGCGCTGCGGGGCAGATCGACAACACCTGGAACCTGCTTGCTCAATTCGCCGAGACGCAGAGGCAAAATGCTGGGCAGGATCGTCAACAGGCCAATAGGATATCCGGCGGCGCGATTGTCATTGGCATCCTGATTGCTATGACCGCAGGTGCCGCGCTGGTCGTCACCCTGAAGGGACCGATCACCCAGATTACCGCAGCGATGCGCAAGATCGCAGAGGGAAGGCTCGATACCACAATCACCGGCGAGGCACGGGGCGACGAAATCGGGGAAATGGCCCGTGCGCTTTCCGTCTTCAAACAAAATGCGCTGTCGAATGTCGAAATGGAACAGCAGGCCGAGATCGCGCGTAGTGATGCGGAATCTGAGCGCGCCCACAACGAACTCGAGCGACGTAGCGCCAAGGCCCAGGTTGACGCCGCAATTGAGGCGCTTGCAGACGGACTCACACGGCTGTCGCGCGGGGAGTTGAATTTTTCGATCGATACGCCCTTTGCCGCCGAACTCGACCGGATCCGTATCGATTTCAACATGTCGGTGGCGGGGCTCAGGGAAACGCTCTGCGATATCCGCGAGACGTCTTCCCTCATTAGCGACAATGGCCGACAGATGGCGGAAGCCGTTGATGACCTGGCCAGTCGAACGGAGAAGCAGGCGGCTGCACTTGAAGAAACCGCAGCGGCAGTGGAGGAGATTTCTTCCGCCGTCAACACCTCTTCAGGACGGGCAGCAGCAGCGCTTGCGCTTGTCCAACGCGCCAAACAGGGCGCCGACGCCTCGGCTTCAGTGGTCCAGAACGCGGTTTCGGCCATGGGACGGATTGAGGACGCGTCCGGCAAGATCGTTCAGATTGTCAGCGCCATCGACTCTATCGCCTTTCAGACCAATCTCTTGGCCCTGAACGCGGGAGTCGAAGCGGCAAGAGCGGGTGAGGCCGGCAAGGGCTTTGCTGTCGTGGCGCAGGAGGTGCGGGAGCTGGCGCAGCGATCGGCTCGCGCAGCCAAGGAAATCGGCGAGCTCATCAATAATTCCGTTCGAGAGGTTGCGTCCGGCTCCGAATTCGTCGGCCGCACCGGCAATGCGCTGATGGAGATTTCCAGCGAGATCGTCCACATCGTCGGCCATATTGAACTCATCGCCTCGTCAAGCCGCGAACAGGCAACGACACTTCATTCGATCAATGCGTCGGTGAACGATATTGATCGTATGACGCAGCAAAATGCGGCGATGGTGGAAGAGACGAATGCTGCCACCCGACAGCTATCGTCCGAGGCGCTTGCACTTACCGACATGATTGCACGCTTTCGGCTTGAAGGCCGCGAGAGCCCGGCTTCAAGAGGATACGAGGCTGCGGCATGACGGCAGCACGTCTTCACAGAGCCTGTTAACTTGCTTTGAGATGCATGGTTTCCGATCAGAAGGCTGATGAGTGATACGTCGCCCTTGATCAGTTTTCAGGCGCACGATCGTTGCTAAAATAGCAATATTCTAATATACGTGGAGCCGGCGTTTTAATATTTTCGCAACGGCAAGCAACGTCCCTCCAACTGGCGGGCGTTTATTATCCTATTCAGCAGGGCGTTCGATTTCATGAAGTAGATTAGAGATTTATAGGGGGAGGAATAATGCGAAAATGGGCATCTTCTCTACTGACGGCTCCACATGGAAGGCGTCGTCTTCTGTTTGGTATCTCGAGATTGCCACCGCTCTGCGCAGTGGTGCTTTTAGCTGGCGTCGCGTCCGCGCAGGCGCCGACTGAAGAGCAGCGCAATGCGATCAGGGCGGAATGCCGCTCCGATTTCATAGCGCAATGTTCAGGGGTGACGCCGGGCGGCATCGAGGCGCTCACTTGTCTGCAACAGCATAATGCCACACTGTCGGCTGGCTGCCGGAAGGCGGTGTCGGCGGTGAGCAAACCCAAGTCGACATCCGCGGAGCCGGCTCCGGCTGCGCCCGCGACCACCGGGTCGACCACCCCAGCGCCGGCGACGGGCGCACCGGCACATCAGCCGACGCAGGCGCAGCGCAACGCCGTCAAAACGGCCTGCCAACGCGATTTCATGACGCAATGCTCGGGCGTCACACCGGGCGGCACGGAGGCACTCAGCTGCTTGCAACAGCACAATGCCGCTCTATCGGCGCCGTGCCAACAAGCCGTTGCGGCCTTAGGAGGATCAACTGGGGGAGGATCAGCCGGATCAAGCCCAGCCACCGGCGGTGCTGCTGCGACGGTTGCGACCACGCCTGCTCCTCGGGCCATGATGCCGGCCTTCTCGCCACGCGAGGAACTGATGATCCTGCGCGAAACCTGCGGATCGGATTTTCAGGCCCTGTGCCGCATGGTGCCTTTGGGTGGAGGGCGGGGTATCGCTTGCCTGCGGGACAATCTGCAACGTGTGTCGCCTGCCTGCCACAGGGTCCTGACCTCGGGATTATAGCGTTTGTTCGAAACTCGCGCTGTGAAGTGCCGCCAACAACCTGCCCCGGCGCGAAACCGCAGGTGATCGCGCAACAGGTTGTTGCAGCAGCCCCCTTACTGAACCTTCGGCATCTCTGCCTCTGCGACGCCTGCGGCCTTTGCGCGGCCTTTCCAATATTCCTCGAGGCGCTGCAGCACGACGTAAAAGGACGGTACGAAGAGCACAGCCAGGCAAGTCGAGGCGATCATGCCGCTGAAGACCGATATGCCGATTGACTTGCGGGCCGATGCGCCGGCGCCGGTCGCCAGCACCAGCGGCAGGACGCCGAGGATAAAGGCGAAGGAGGTCATCAGAATTGGCCGGAAGCGCAGGCGGGCGGCCTCGACGGCCGCGTCCAGGATTTCCATGCCTTCCGCCCGCTTTTCCCGCGCATATTCGACGATCAGGATGGCATTCTTCGATGCAAGCGCGATCAGCAGAATAAGGCCGATCTGCGTATAGAGATTGTTGGCAACGCCGGCTGCCGTGAGTGCTGCCACCGTGCCGAGGAGGGCGAGCGGCACGGCGAGAATGACGGCGAAAGGCAAGATCCAGCTTTCATACTGGCCGGCGAGCACGAAATAGACGAGGAGCATGGCGAGCGCGAAGATGAAATAGATCTGCCCACCCACGGCCTTCTCCTGATAGGACAGCGCCGTCCACTCGAAACCTGTGCCCGGCGGCAGTGTGCGATCGGCAATCTGCTCCATGACGTCGAGCGACTGGCCGGAACTGAAGCCGGCGGCAGGCCCGCCAACGATGGTTGCTGTGGGGTAGAGATTGTAGAGGCTGATCAGAGACGGGCCTTGCGTCGTCGAGACATCGACGACCGTGCCGAGTGGCACCATCGTCCCGTCACCGGCTTTGACCTTCAGATTGCGGATGTCTTCGGCGCTGACCCGGAAATCGGAAGCGGCTTGCGCATAGACCTGGAAGGTGCGGCCAAATTTGTTGAACTGGGTCACATAGCTCGATCCGACATAGCCGGAGAGAGCGGAGAAGACCTGCCCCACCGTAATTCCCAGCGTCTCCGCCTTGATGCGATCGACGGAAACGGCGAGTTGCGGCACGTTCGAGCGAAAAGGCGTGCTCAGCCTTTGCAGCGACGATTGGGCACTGCCGTTCTTGACGATCGTATCGGCAAGCGATTGCAGCAGCGGGTAGTCGGAAATGCCGTTCCTGATTTCGACCTGCATGGTAAAGCCGCTGGCATTGCCGACGCCCTGGATCGGAGGCGGGACGACCACCAGCGTCTTGGCGGCCAGCAAACTTTGCAGCGCGCTATTCAGATGCTGGTAGATCGACAGCAGATCCTGCCCCTTCTGCTTGCCGCGCTCGTCCCAATCTTTCAGCACGACATAGGCAACGCCGGCATTCTGCAGGCTGGCATTGTTATCGAGAACGGAAATGCCGCTGATGGTCAGCACCTGATCGACGCCCGGTGTGGCTTCGGCGATCTTGCCGACCTCTTCCATCACCGCGTCGGTGCGCTCTTTCGAGGCGCCGTCGGGCAACTGTGCGCTGATCAGCACATAGCCTTGATCCTCGATGGGCAGAAACGCAGTCGGTAGGCGGGCGAGCCCCCAGACGGCGACCCCGATCAGCGCAAATGCTGCTATGACCATGATACCGCTGTGGCGGGTCATCGATCCGATCAGCCCGGCATAGCTGCGTTCACCCCTGTTATAGACCCTGTTGAAGCCGCGATAGAAGACGCTGCGTCTCTCTGGTGGGACTGGAGGTCGCAGCCAAAGCGCGCATTGCGTCGGTTTCAGGGTGACGGCATTGATCGCACTGATCAGCGCCGTGGCGGCGATGACGAGGGCGAACTGCCGATAGAGCTGCCCGGTCAGGCCGGGCAGGAAGGCGGCCGGAATGAAAACGGCCATCAGCACCAGCGTAATGCCGATGACCGGGCCGAGCAGTTCCTCCATCGCCTTCTCGGCCGCCTGTCGGCCGGACATGCCCGCCTCGATGTGCCGGGCAACCCCTTCGACGATGACGATGGCATCATCGACGACGATGCCGATGGCGAGAACGATGGCAAACAGCGTCGACAGGTTGACGGTGAAGCCCAATGCCGCCATGGCCGCGAAGGCGCCGATGATGGTAACCGGAACGGTGGTTGCCGGCACGAGCATCGCCCGCCAATCCTGCAGGAAGACGAGAATGACGATGAGAACGAGAACACCCGCCTCGATCAAGGTGACGTAAACCTCGTTGATAGAGGCCTCGACGAATTTCGTCGTGTCGAACGGCAGGTGATATTCGAGGCCCTGCGGGAAGCTCTTCGAGAGCTCCTGCATTTTCGTGTTCACCGCCTGGGCCACCGCGATGGCATTCGCCTCCGGCAGCTGAAAAATGCCGATACCGGCCGCCGGTCGACCGTTCTGCATGAAGGACTGGCTGTAGGTTTGGGCGCCGAGTTCGACGCGGCCGATATCGCGGATGCGGGTAACGCGGCCGCCCTGTCCGCTCTCGACCTTGACGATGATGTTTTCGTAGTCTGCCGCCTCGTTCAGCCGGCCATTGACGTTCAGCGTGTATTGGAAAACCTGCCCTTTCGGCACCGGCGGAATGCCGATCTGGCCGGCGGCGACCTCCTGGCTTTGCTGCTGCACGACGCTGACGACATCCTGCGGCGTCAGGCCGCGCGCCTGCAGCAGGTTCGGATCCATCCAGATTCGCATGGCATACTGGCCGGCGCCGAACACGGTAACGTTGCCGACACCCGGCAGGCGGGCGAGTTCATTCTGCAGGTTGATGACGGCATAGTTCGACAGGAACAGGCTGTCATAGCGGCTATCGGGCGAGGTCAGGGTGACGAAGCCGAGGATCGCCGTCGATTTCTTTTGCGTCGTCACGCCCTGAAGCTGCACCGCTTCGGGAAGCGATGACATCGCTATGGCAACGCGGTTTTGCACCAGAACCTGGGCCTGGTCCGGATCCGTTCCGATGGCAAAGGTCACGGTCAGCGAATAAGTGCCGTCGCTGGCGCTCGTCGACTGCATGTAGAGCATGTCCTGCACGCCGTTGACCTGTTGCTCGATCGGCAGCGCGACGGTGTCAACGAGGGTTTGGGCGTTGGCGCCCGGAAAGCGTGTCGTCACCTGTACCGTCGGCGGGACGACATTCGGATATTGCGCCACAGGCAGTTGGAAAAGGGCCACCGCGCCGATGAGCACGAAAACCAACGCCAGAACGTTGGCGAGTATCGGTCGCTCGATGAAGAAGCGCGAGATCATGCTGTTGTCCTTAGACGTTCAGATGAACCATGGTGGCGAATTCATTGCGTGGTGGTCTTGGCTTTGGCATCGCCGGCGGCAGCTGCCGGCGGGTTCATTTCTATTTTCTCGGGCGTGACCTTGCTGCCGGGGATGGCCTGCTGGATACCTTGGGTCACGACCCAGTCGGCCGGATCGAGACCGGAGTCGATGACGCGGAGCGCACCTTCACGCTGGCCGGTCTTGACCTGCTTCTGCTCGATGACGTCGTCCTTGCCGAGGACAAGCAGGTAGCTGCCCAACTGGTTCGTTCCGATGGCGTCGTCGCGCACCAGCAGAGCCTTGTCGTTATGGCCGACCGGCACCCGAACGCGCACGAAGAGACCGGGCAGCATGGCGCGGTCCTTGTTGTCGAACAGCGCGCGCACTTGAAGCGTGCCTGTGGAGGCATCGAGTTGCGGCGAGACGTAGTCGAGATGGCCCTTGTGCGGATAACCTTGTTCCGTCTGCAGGCCGATCTCCGCAGGAATGCTTGGAAGGTCCGTCTGCTTGAAGGTATGACCCTGCTTCGCCAGGCTTTCCTTGATCATCAGCACCTGAGTTTCGCTGACGTTGAAATAGGCATAAAGCGGATCCGTCTGCACGATGCTGGCGAGTTTGGTGGGACCGGATACGCCGACAAGCGCGCCGATATCGACGAGGTGATCGGTGACGGTGCCGTCGAACGGGGCAAGCACTTCCGTATATCCGAGATTGATCGTCGCGAGATCGAGATTGGCCTGGGCATTGAGGATGGACGCATTCGCCTCGTCGAGCGTTGCCTTGGCGCTGTCGACGGCGGTCTGCGTGGTGACCTGTTGCTTCGACAGATTGAGCTGGCGGTCATACTCCTGCTTGGCGCCGACTTGGGAAGCCTGTTGCGAGGCGAGTGACGCCTTCGCCTGATCCAGTTGCGCCTGATAGGTGTCGCGCTCGATGCCGAAGAGCTTGGTGCCCTTCATCACCGTCATGCCGTCCTGGTAGTCGATCGATTGGATATAGCCCTGGACGCGCGCCTCGATATCGACAGCATTGAGCGGCGCGGTATTGCCGGTGAGTTCGAAATAGAGCGTTACCGGTTGCTGGAGCGGCTGAGCGACGCGAACCGGAGGTGGCGGAGGGGGAACGTAGGTGTTGCCGCTTTCTTCGCAGCTCACGAGAATTGCCATGCCGGCAAGCACCACGGACAGGTGCAGACCCTGATACAATCTCACACGCATTGCCGCCGCCCCGATGTTTACGAGCCCCAGTCTTCATGCGTGCCTCGGCGGAGACGACCCCTCTCCGAAAAGTTCCGGGCATGCGATATTATGTCGCGGCATTGCTGCAAATTGCAATAGCGGCTGGCGCACAATTAAACTGTGTCGAAGCTCACTCTCGACGGACGCCATGACGTGGCTCTAGGGTTTCCCGAGGCGTTCGATGGCAGACTGCAAAGGTGCATCCGAAACATGGACCAGCCCGACATAGGGATTGGCCATATCCGAAATCAGGAAAATCGCGCCCGCAACGGACAGGGCGCAAACAAGCAGAATTGACAGCACCGTCGGATTGGTCGGCGCCTGCAGCCCGAAGGTCGCGAAAAGCAGCGCGAGCCAACAGACGAGAACGGTAAGGAAGGCCCAGGGCAAACCCTCCTTACCGGATTCGACCAGCAGCCAGTGGGTTTCGGCTACCATGCCGCTCACCTCCAGAGCACGCGCCTGGAGAGAGCGCTGCGCCGCATCCTTCGGCGCCAGGGATCGAAGGTCGGCCTGAACCGACTCTATATCCTGATATTCTCCCAGCGCTTTGGCGGATGGCTCGTCGGTGGTTTCGGCAGTCCAGCCGCGGCTCAGTCGTTTCTCGATGAGTTCACGCAGCAATTGCCGCGCCTTGTCGGTTTCCGGCCCGTATTGCGCCATGACGCGGTCAAGCAGCAGTACCCGTGCAGCCGCCGTTCTCATCTCCACTTCGGCGTTGTCGTAGGTCGACTTGGCGGATGCGATCAGAAGGCCGAGCGCCAGGGCCGACAGCGTTCCCACCACTGCGGTTGCCAGCCTGATGGCGTCCTTGGATTCCGCATTGAGATGGTGATCGGGCAAGCGGGCACGCACGATCAATCCTATCGACGTCGCCATCGACAGACATAGAAATACAAGCCCGCCAACCACTAGTGAGCCCAAGTCCGGTCTCCGTATCGCCACGTAAGTCGTGCAGCCATCTTGCAAGCTGTGCCATAACTCCCGTCATCATAGCGGAAGACAGACCAAGCGCGGGAATCTTTACTTGCTTGCCCTCGAGCGGTCGCCATCGGGCGGTTTCATTGCTGGAAAATGAGCAGCACGTAAGCCAGGAAAAGCACCAGATGGACAGCGCCTTGCATGAGATGCGTGCGGCCGCTGGCAAAGGTGATGATGCTGACGGCAAGAGTGAGCAGGAGCATCACCAGATCTCCATGCTCCAGGCCGAGTGTCACGGGGTGTCCATAAAGCTGACTGACAACAAGCATCGCCGGCACCGTCAGCCCGATCGTCGACAGCACCGAACCAAGGAAGATATTGACGGAACGCTGAAGATTATTGGCGATGGACGCACGCACGGCGCTGATTGCCTCAGGCGTAGCAACCAGGATGGCCATGACAACACCGCCAAATGCGGTTGGAGCATGCAGGGTTTCGATAATGTAATCGATCGGCCGGGCAAGCTGTTCGACGAGAAAGACGACGGGAGCCATATAGGCGAAAAGCAGAATGGCATGAGGCCAGACCGGTCCGTGGCGAGGGACACGCTCGCTGATGGGCTCGTGACGGTTGCTGTCGTCAGTGAAATAGTCCCGATGGCGGCCGGCCTGAAGAAACAGAAACGTAGCGTAAAGGCCGACCGATATTATACCCAGTATCAGTTGTCTCGGTGCGGATGGATGCTGTCCGTCCGGGCCTGCAAGAAATGTCGGCATCACCAGGCTCAGGGTCGCCAGCGGTACGATGACCCCGAGATAGGCGTTGGCGCCCTGCAGATTATGTTGCTGTTCCGGTCGCCGCCATGCGCCCAGCAGCAAGGACAGACCGACCATGCCGTTCAGGATGATCATGACGACGGCGAACAGGGTGTCGCGCGCAAGCGTGGGATTGTTCTCGCCGTGAAGCATGACGGCTGATATTGCCATCACCTCGATCGAGGTGATGGCAAGCGTCAGAATGAGCGTGCCGTAGGGTTCCTTCAGCCGCTCAGCCAAATGATCCGCGTGCCGGACAACCGACAGAGCGGAGCCGAGGACGGCAGCGAACAGCCACGCGAAAACGACAGTGAACCAAAGCGGATCGGAAAGCTGCCCGAAGAGCTGCTCCTGGAAAACAAGAAACGCCAAGCTCGTTGCGACGCTGACGCCCAGGAACCATTCCTCGCGTAGCAGGCTGTTTGCGCCGACAGCGCGCAATGCCGGACCGTCTGTCATCGAAACCACCCGCCTTCTGGCAAATGCCGCCGCAATGCGATCCTCACGACCATTGTGTCCGCCCGCTGTCTTGTGCCCGTCGCATGAGCGGGCGGAGACGAGGCTGCCTTAAGGCGAACCGAACCTCAAGCCAGATCGTGTGTCACTGATTAAAACTCGCAGGTCTCTGTAGTCTCATCACCCATTGCTCACGACAAACGGACTGCCGCCGAAACGGAACGCAAGGCGAGGCCGGCCAAAGCTCGGCGCGGCGGTTGAAGCGCGTTTCGACGGCGGCTCACGCCGCGTCTTCCACTATTCGCGGCCGGTCGCGGGGATTGCTGCGCCAGTGACGACGGCTGCGGCCGGCGAAATCAGGAAGGCGATGAGGCGGGCGATCGATTGCGGCGACACCCAGCCATCGGTCTTCGCATCGGGCATGGCCGCGCGATTCTCAGGTGTGTCGATTGTCCCGGGCAGGATGCAGTTGGCGGTGATGCGGTCGTCGCGGCATTCGGCAGCGATCGCCTCGGTCAGACGGATGACAGCGGCTTTCGAGGCGGCGTAAGCGGCCTGCTTGGCGCCGGCCTTCAGGCCGGGCGCGGCGGCGATATGAACGATGCGGCCGTAGCCCGCAGCCTTCATGGTCGGGAGAACCGCGGCGCTGATCGTCAGCGCAGTGCGGGCGTTTGCGGTCATCATCGTCTCCCACTGCGCGGGGGCCTCCGGCCCGACCGGCCCCATCTGGAAACCGCCGACGGTATTGACCAATGCGCTGACACCGCCGAAGCGCTTTACGGCCCGGGCGACGGCGGCGGCGCAGGAAGCATAATCGGTGAGATCCGTTCCGGCGATCGACAGAAACTCGGTGGAGGCAGGAAGATCACCGGCCAAGGCTTCCAGCTCACTGCTCGAACGGTTCATGCAGACGAGTTTTGCGCCGGCGTTGGCAAGCTCGCGGACAACGGCGCTGCCGAGGTTGCCGCCGGCTCCGGTGACGATCACGGCTTTCTGGTCGTTCATGGCAATCGATCTCCTGACGGTGCCGGTGCTGGATGATGCCGCGCATTGTTGATCCAGGCTGGCCGGCAGCGCAAGCCCGCTGGGGAAGACAAGGTCAGACATCTTGCGGAACTGCCCGAGGAGTTATCCGCGGGCAGTTCCGTCCGTCATTGTCCGATGGTCCGGTCGGACCGGCTTTCAGTGATACTTCGCCCGTTCTCGGCCGAGAATTCCAGGGGCGTCGAGACCGGAGATTGGGCGGGTGACGTCGGCCGGGATGTCACCTGCGAGCTGCAGGTCGAGATAGCGGGCGCAGCAGACCCGCAGGAAGGATGTGAAGTTTCCAAGATCATGGCCGGCATCGATCGATTCATGATGCAGCCGGGTGATCAGCTGGACGACATTCATGCCGTCGCGGCGGGCGATCTCCTCGAGCTTCGACCAGAAGAAATTCTCCAGCCTGACGCTGGTGACCATGCCGTCGATGCGCAGCGACCGGGTGGCGCTTTCCCAGAGCCGCGCATCGGCCTTGATGAACAATTCACACATGTCGTCCTCCCGGTGCCGCCCTTCTTAGGCGGCGTTGGTTTCCAGCAGTGCTGCGGCATCGAGCACGGCCATGAACTGACGCAGCCACGAGGGATGGGCGGGCCAGGCGGGTGCCGTGACCAGATTGCCGTCCGAGACTGCATCGCTGATAGCGATGTCGGCATAGATGCCGCCGGCAAGTTCGACTTCCGGCCGGCAGGCGGGATAGGCCGAGCAGGTGCGGCCCTTCAAAACCCCGGCGGCGGCAAGCAGCTGTGCGCCGTGGCAGATAGCGGCGACGGGTTTTCCGGCGTCGAAGAAGTGCCGCACGGATTTGATGACCTCGGCATTGAGGCGCAGATATTCGGGTGCGCGGCCGCCGGGGATGACGAGCGCATCGTAATCTTCGGCGCGCACGCTGTCGAAGGTGGCATTCAGAGCGAAATTATGGCCGCGTTTTTCGGAATAGGTCTGGTCGCCTTCGAAATCGTGGATGGCGGTGGCGATGGTGTCGCCGGCCTTCTTGCCCGGGCAGACGGCGTCGACTGTGTAGCCGCAGGCGAGCAGCGTCTGGAACGGCACCATCGTTTCGTAATCTTCGGTGAAATCACCGGTGATCATCAGGATCTTTGAGGCTGGCATCGTTTCCTCCCTTTGAAACCAACTGGCGGAGAGTAGCAAACAGCGACGGAGTGCAGGTACTATGGGAATACTACAGGCAAAATTCGTACCCGATAAGGCGACGGCTTTAAACCGCCCTGACCTTCACATCACGCAATGCGCAAGCCTCGCCGCCGCCGAAGAGGCGGGAGCGGGTCAGGAAACGCTTCTCCCGGCCGTTATCGAGCGAGAACATGCCGCCGCGGCCCGGTACGACGTCGATGATCAGCTGCGTATGCTTCCACGCCTCGAACTGGCTGGCGCTGATATAGACCGGTACGCCGCCGATCTCGCCGAGCTTGACGTCGTTGTCGCCGATCATGAATTCATTAGCCGGATAACACATCGGCGAGGAGCCGTCGCAGCAGCCGCCGGACTGGTGGAAGAGGATATCGGGATGATCCCGCTTGATTTCTGCGACCAAATCGAGAGCTGTGTCGGTTGCGAGAACACGCGCTTCGCCGTTGACGGTGGTTTCCATGGCTGCCTCCTCCGGCGGATAACCCCGAAAATCGGATCGATTTTCGGAAAGGTTATACGCAAATTCAAAGCGTTAGAGCGTCCTACGGGATGCGTGCCGCTTTAAAGACAAGGCCTTCTCCCCGTGTCGGGGGAGAAGGCTTTTCATCATAACATCATCGGCTGCTCTCAGAAGAAGCCGAGTGCTTTCGGGCTGTAGCTCACCAGCATGTTCTTGGTCTGCTGGTAGTGGTCGAGCATCATCTTGTGGGTTTCACGACCGATGCCCGACTGCTTGTAGCCGCCGAAGGCGGCATGGGCTGGGTAGGCGTGGTAGCAGTTGGTCCAGACTCGGCCGGCCTGGATCTCGCGGCCGAAACGATAGCAGCGATTGGCGTCGCGGCTCCAGACACCGGCGCCGAGGCCGTAGAGCGTGTCGTTGGCGATTTCGAGCGCTTCCTTCTCGTTCTTGAAGGTTGTGACCGAAACCACCGGTCCGAAGATCTCCTCCTGGAACACACGCATCTTGTTGTGACCCTTGAAGATCGTCGGCTTGACATAATAGCCGTTCGCCAGCTCGCCGCCGAGATCGTTGCGCGAGCCGCCGGTCAGTACCTCGGCGCCTTCCTGCTTGCCGATGTCGAGATAGGCGAGGATCTTTTCCAGCTGCTCCGTCGAAGCCTGGGCGCCGATCATCGTCGCGGTGTCGAGCGGGTTGCCCTGCTTGATCGCCTCAACGCGTTTGACGGCCTTTTCCATGAAGCGGTCGTAGATCGATTCCTGGACGAGGGCGCGGCTCGGGCAAGTGCAGACTTCGCCCTGGTTGAGGGCAAACATCGCAAAGCCTTCGAGCGCCTTGTCGAGGAAGTCGTCGTCCTCGGCCATCACATCGGCGAAGAAGATGTTCGGCGACTTGCCGCCGAGCTCCAATGTCACCGGAATGAGGTTCTGGCTGGCATATTGCATGATCAGCCGGCCAGTCGTCGTCTCGCCGGTGAAGGCGATCTTGGCGACGCGCGGGCTGGTCGCCAGCGGCTTGCCGGCTTCTATGCCGAAGCCGTTGACGATGTTGAGCACGCCGGGCGGCAGCAGATCGCCGACGAGTTCGGCCCAGAGCAGGATCGAGGCCGGTGTCTGCTCGGCGGGCTTCAGCACGACGCAGTTGCCGGCGGCAAGTGCAGGCGCCAGCTTCCAGGTGGCCATCAGGATCGGGAAGTTCCACGGGATGATCTGACCGACGACGCCGAGTGGCTCATGGAAGTGATAGGCGACGGTATCGTGGTCGATCTCGCCGATCGAACCCTCCTGGGCGCGAATGCAGGAGGCGAAGTAGCGGAAGTGGTCGATCGCCAGCGGAATGTCGGCTGCCATGGTTTCGCGGATCGGCTTGCCATTGTCCCAGGTCTCGGCCTGGGCGAGCAATTCCAGCTTGTCTTCCATGCGCTGGGCAATCTTCATGAGGATATTGGAGCGCTCGGCAGCGGAGGTGCGGCCCCATTTTTCCTTTGCCGCATGGGCGGCGTCGAGCGCGAGATTGATGTCCTTTTCATTGGAGCGGGGAATGTCGCAGAGCTTGCCGCCGGTGACGGGCGTGAGGTTTTCAAAGTATTTGCCTTCGACCGGCTCGCGCCATTCGCCGCCGATATAGTTGCCGTATTTCAGCTTGAACGGCGACTCGACGATTTTCTGATGAAGCATGTCATCCTCCCTTGATGATCCAGGTTCCCAAGCGAACCAGTGAGAGGAAAATGAGCATGTTTTGGCGGAAGGAACAGGGCGGGTCTTCCATACCGCAGTGCACAGTGTCGCAGACCTGCGACAGCATCGGGTTACGATTGCTCCAGGAGCGGGACCTTTGCTCCGATCAGTGGAGATCGAGCTTCTTCATCTTCCTGTGTAGCGTGGCGCGGCTGATGCCGAGCGCGATCGCCGCCTGCGAAACATTGCCGCCGGCGCGCGACAGCGCCCGCAGCAGTGCCGCCTTCTCCGCCTCGACCATCTCGTCCTGCTGGGAAACGCCAGCCTCGTGCAGGGCATCGGCTGCCGGAATGCCGGCGGCGATGCGTTTGTCGTCCAGCTGCAACGCGACGCGGGCGGCGCGCGTCGCGCCGAGCACCAAATCGTGCCTGTCGACGGCCAGCAAAGCGGCGGCGGAATTGGTGCCCGCCGGGACCATCAGGAAACGGGCGCCGGCAAAGGCCGAGCGGAAGAGGTTGAGCTCGATGCGCATCGCTGCATCGCGCACGGTCTGCGTCAGGATCGCCAGCGTCATCTCGTTGACGTCTTCGCGACATGCGGAGATGTCGAGGGCTGCGGCCACCCGGCCACGATGATCGCGGATCGGCGCCGTCGTGCAGCTGAGGCTGGTATTCGAGCTGAAAAAATGCTGATCGCGGAAGATGGCGACGGCACGCTCGTCGGCAAGTGCAGTGCCGATACCGTTGGTGCCGATGCTGGCCTCTGTCCAGACCGAGCCGGTCCAGAGCCCGAGTTCGCGGAATTCCTTGTCGTCGCCGGCAGCGCCCCGGCGCTCCAGCGCGATGCCGTTCTTGTCGGTCAGAAGCAGGCAACAGCCGGCCCTGCCAACGGTGGTAAAGAGACGATCGAGCTCTTCCGTCGCGCTGGCGATCAGCTGATCGGACTGCTCGCGCGCACGGCGGAATTCCAGGTCGGTGAGGCGGATTGGAGCCCGCTGGTCCTCGGGGGCGAGCTGGTGCATGGTCATGCACCGCCGCCATGAGGCGACAACAGGAGAACTGGCTGCCGCAGATTCGCGCTGGGCAGACGTGTAGACGTACTCGGCGTGCGCTGAGTGTTCGTGCATCGGCTCCTCCCACCGAATTTCAGCACACTCTGATGGAAAAGCGGCTGGTTTGCAATCGGCCGGCGCTGGCGCTCGTCAGCGTGCGGCGCCTCCTGACGAAAGTGGCTGAAATCACATTTCGGTGTTTGGGCAGCCATGGCGTAACAAATGCCCCCTCTCCCTCGTAGTTCTGTACAGAAGCAAGGTTTGCCAGATGAGGAGATCCGACCATGCTGAACAGACGATTGTTGCTGATGGGCGCTGCTTTTGGGGCGCTTGCGGTTCGCTCAGGCCTGGCCGGCAAGGCAATCGCCGGCGAGAGGTTTGCGGTGACCCACACCGAGGAGGAATGGCGCAAGCTGCTGACGCCGGATCAATATGTCATCCTGCGCCAGGCGGGGACGGAACATCCCTTCACCAGTGCCTTGCTGCATGAGGAGCGAAAGGGCAATTTCGCCTGCGCCGGCTGCGACCAGGACCTCTTTTCCTCGACCACCAAATTCGACAGCGGCACTGGCTGGCCGAGCTTCTGGGCGCCGCTTGAAAATGCCGTCGGCACGACCGGCGACACGACCTTCAGCATGGCACGTACCGCCGTGCACTGCAGCCGTTGCGGCGGTCACCTCGGCCATGTCTTCGATGACGGCCCGAAGCCAACCGGGCTTCGCTACTGCATGAATGGTCTCGCCATGACCTTCCATCCGGCCTCGGTCTGATTGATGATGATCTTGTTGTTTTGCCTCAAGGCTGACAGCTTCCAGCGCTCTAGCGCTGCAGCCAGGCCTCGATGCCACGGGCTGCCGCCCGGCCGGTCGCCAGGCAGGCGGTGAGGAGATAGCCACCAGTCGGCGCCTCCCAGTCGAGCATTTCGCCGGCGACGAAGGTGCCCGGCAGTGCCTTCAACATGTAGCTCTCGTCGACGCCGCTCCAGCGGATGCCGCCGGCTGAGGAGATCGCTTCGGCGATCGGGCGGGTTTCGATCACCGGCACCGGCAGGGCCTTGATCATGCGTGCGAGACGCTCCGGATCGGTTCGGTCGCGCTCGGGAGCGAGTTCGCGGAGCAGCGCCGTCTTGACGCCGTCGAGGCCGGCGCCCTTGCGCAGGCGGTTTGAAAAGCTCGATTTGGCGTCCTGCCGCGCAAGGTCGCGGCTCAGCCTCTCGATGGCGCGGCCCGGTGCGAGGTCGAGCGTCAGGACGGCGCTGCCATGGTTCGGCAGCCGGTCGCGCAACGCGGCCGTATGGGTATAGACGAGGCTGCCTTCGATGCCGCTGCCGGTGATGACGAATTCGCCGGGAAAAGTGCCGGCCTCGGACGTGGCGGTGACTGATTTTACCGGCTCGCCGGCGAAACGCTCGCTGAAGTTCCTGCTCCAGCCGACGACGAAGCCGCAATTGGCGGGTTGAAAAGTGTCAATTTCCACACCCCTGCCGGCCAGCCAAGGTACCCAGGTAGCATCCGAGCCGAGGCGCGGCCAGCTTGCGCCGCCGAGCGCCAGCAGGGCTGCGTCGCAATGGACGATGCCGCGCCCTTCGGGCGTTTCGAAAACATAGCCGTCTTCGGCAAAACCGGTCCAGCGGTGGCGGGTGCGCAGCATGGCGCCCTGTGCCTCCAGCCGCCTGAGCCAGGCGCGCAGCAAAGGCGAGGCCTTCATCACCTTCGGAAAAACCCGGCCGGACGAGCCGATGAAGGTTTCCGTCCCGAGCTCGCTTGCCCAATTCCTGATATCATCAGGGGTAAAGGCATCAAGAGCGGGGCGCAGACGGGCGGAGGCCGCTCCGAAGCGCGTGGTGAAACGGGCATAATCCTCGGAATGGGTGATGTTGAGACCGGACTTGCCGGCCAGCAGAAACTTGCGGGCAAAGGTCGGCATGGCGTCATAGACGGTCACCGCATGACCGGAACGGGAAAGCAGTTCGGCAGCCGCGAGACCCGCCGGGCCGCCGCCGATGATTGCAATCCGCTTCTGGTTCATTGATGTCTTCGCCCGATTCTGTCTCGTTCAGTTTTGGCGCGGGCGCGGATCGCCTGCAAGGGCGGAGATCAGTGGTGGGGATGCGTGCACTGGCCGTGGTCGGCGAGAACCTCGATGACGCGGCATTGGTCGACGCGGCCGTGGCCGCAGCCTTCCACCATGGTTTCCAGCTCGGCCTTCAGCGCCCTCAGGCTGCGGATGCGCTGCTCGACCTCGATGAGGCGGGCCTTGGCGATGACGTCGGCCGAGGCACAGGATTGGTGCGGATCATCCTGCAGGGTGAGCAGCGTGCGGATCGCCTCGATCTCGAATCCGAGTTCGCGGGCGTGGCGGATGAAGGCGAGGCGGCTGATATCGGTGGGTTCGAAGGAGCGCTGGTTGCCCTCGCTGCGGCTCGGCGCCGCGAGCAGCCCGATGCTCTCGTAATAACGCACCGTCGGTACCTTGACGCCACTCTGGCGGGCGGCTTCACCGATCGTGATCCTTTTCATAATTTTCCTCTTGCACCTCTAGTCGCTAGAGGATGTAGGAGGGATGCTTCTATTTGACAAGGAAGCGGTTCATGGCTGAGAGCGAAACACGATACCGGGTTGGCGGCATGGATTGCGCCGCCTGCGCAACCAAGATCGATACGGCGGTCAGACGCGTGGCGGGTGTCGCCGATGTTTCCGTCTCGGTGATGGCGGGCACGATGACCGTCCGGCATGATGGCAGCAGCGATCTCAAGACGATTGAGAAGAAGGTGACCGGGCTCGGCTATTCCGTCGCGCCGCTTGCCGGAAACGCTGCGCCTGCGCATGAACACGGCTCGCAGCACCGTCATGACCATGGACATGATCACGGTGATCACGCGGGCCATGACCACGACCATGAAGGGCACGATCATGCAGGCCATAGTCATGACCACGACCATTCTCACGATCATGCCGAGAAGGAAATCGAGGGGCTGCACGGGCACGACCATGCGCCGATGGCCGGTCCCTGGTGGCAGAGTAGGAAGGGCCGGCTGACCATCCTTTCGGGTGCGGCACTCGTTGCCGCCTATGCCGTCGGCCATCTCGTGCCGGCGATCGCGTCCTATGCCTTCATCGTCGCCATGCTGATCGGGCTGGTGCCGATCGCTCGGCGCGCCGTCATGGCCTCTTTATCAGGCACACCGTTTTCGATCGAGATGCTGATGACGATCGCCGCTGTCGGCGCCGTCATCATCAATGCCGGCGAAGAGGCGGCAACCGTTGTGTTCCTCTTTCTGGTCGGCGAGTTGCTGGAAGGGGTGGCAGCGGGCAAGGCGCGCGAAAGCATCCAGTCGCTGACGGCCCTGGTGCCGAAGAGTGCGCTACTCGAAGACAATGGGCAGACACGGGAGGTGCCGGCGGAAAGCCTTTCGGTCGGCGCCATCATCATGGTTCGTCCTGGCGACCGGATCTCGGCGGACGGCATCATCATCTCAGGCGAGAGCGCGATCGACGAGGCGCCGGTGACGGGCGAGAGCACGCCGGTGCGCAAGGGCGTCGATGCCGTCGTTTTTGCCGGCACGGTGAATGGCGATGCGGTGCTCAGGGTTCGCGTCACGGCGGCTGCCGCCGACAATACCATCGCCCGCGTCGTCAAGCTGGTGGAGGAAGCTCAGGAATCGAAGGCGCCGACCGAACGCTTCATCGATCGGTTCTCGCGCTATTACACGCCCGGCGTCGTCGTGGTCGCAGCGCTTGTCGCGGTCGTTCCACCGTTGCTGTTCGCTGGGCCGTGGGGCGAATGGGTCTATAAGGGCCTTGCGATCCTTTTGATCGGCTGCCCCTGCGCGCTCGTCATCTCGACGCCGGCGGCGATCGCCGCCTCGCTTTCATCCGGTGCGCGGCGCGGGCTGCTGATGAAGGGCGGCGCGGTGTTGGAAACGCTCGGCAAGGTGACGATGGTCGCCTTCGACAAGACAGGCACGCTGACAGAAGGCAAGCCTCAGGTGACTGACATCATTTCCTTTGGCCTGAGCGAGGCGCAGGTGCTGTCGCGCGCGGCGGTGCTGGAGCAGGGTTCCAGTCATCCGCTGGCGCTGGCGATCCTCAACCGCGCCAAGGCGGACGGCGTTCCCGTGCCGCCGGCCTTCGAGCTTGAAGCGCTGCCGGGCAAGGGTGTCAGCGGCAAAGTCGGCGGTGAGGCGCTGGATCTGCTGTCGCCGCCTGCCGCCCGCGAGCGCGGGACGCTCAGCGCGGAACAGGATGCACGCATCACGGCGCTGAACGACGAGGGCAAGAGCGTGTCGGTGCTGCTCGTCAACGGTGTTGCGGCCGGCCTGATCGCCATGCGTGACGAACCGCGTGAGGATGCCGAGGCCGGGCTCGCTGCGCTCAAATCGGCAGGCGTCAAGGCGGTGATGTTGACGGGCGACAACAAGCGGACGGCAGCAGCCGTTGCCGGCATGCTCGGCATCGACTGGCGCGGCGAGATGATGCCAGAGGATAAGCAGCGGGTCGTTGGCGAAATGAAGCGCCAGGGCTTCATCGTCGCCAAGGTCGGCGACGGCATCAACGATGCTCCGGCGCTGGCCGCTGCCGATATCGGCATCGCCATGGGCGGCGGCACCGATGTGGCGCTGGAGACGGCGGATGCCGCCGTGCTGCACGGACGCGTTGGCGACGTGGCGCGGATGATCGAACTTTCCAAACGCACGATGCGCAACATCTTGCAGAATATCACCATCGCACTCGGGCTGAAGGCGGTGTTTCTGGTGACGACGATCGCAGGGATCACCGGGCTCTGGCCAGCGATTCTTGCCGATACCGGCGCCACCGTGCTGGTGACGATCAATGCACTGCGGTTGCTTCGGATAAAAATATGAATGTCGTTTGAGGAGCCGGCTTCTGCCGGCTCTTTTTATGATGGGTTCTCCACAGCGCTTTTCCGTTAGCGCTTCGTTATCCACATCATACACAGCGCGGCGATTCGTTGCCGCCTTTGCTGCGCCGCCACAACAACTTGTTGACGTCATGATCGATTCGCGTACCATATCTAGTGTTCGAGGTTCCGTCGATTCGTGAGGATCGGCGGCTAAGACGGGAATTCGGTGCGCTTCGCCATCATGGCGCGGCAATGCCGGGGCTGCCCCCGCAACTGTAAGCGGCGAGCAACTGTCCGATTTCAGGTCACTGGAGCATGATGCTCCGGGAAGGCTGGGCAGGCGCTTTGACCCGTGAGCCAGGAGACCTGCCTCGAACGAAACGTCCACGGGCGGGGTGTCCGGAAGGTCGCGTTGCATGGCTGCGGGGAATCTCCGCATCGCGTTTCGCAGGCCCGAACCTCCGCATGAGCCACTTCGGGGTGAAGTCATGTCAGTATTTCAGTTCAGGCCGCCACCCGCTAGAGGTAGAGGGCGGAGTACGCCCAGCGGCTAAACAGCCGCACAGCTCAAAATCATCAGAAAATTTTTCGACGGATATCGACAGATTTCCGATCGATGTCCTGCGTCCCAATCGCATCGTCACGAGGAATATCATGACCATTACCGTCTACAGCAAGCCTGCCTGCGTCCAGTGCACTGCCACCTACCGCGCCCTCGACCGTCTGGGCGTCGATTATGACATCGTCGATATCTCGCAGGATGCCGAAGCGCTCGATCGCGTCCGTAGCCTCGGCTACATGCAGGCACCTGTCGTCATCGCCGGCGAGCAGCATTGGGCGGGCTTCCGTCCCGACATGATCAGCGCGCTCTCCTGACCTGAGGACAAGCGATGGGCCTGATCGTCTATTATTCCAGCCGATCCGAGAACACCCATCGGTTCGTCGCCAAGCTCGGTCTGCGCGCGGCGCGCATTCCGCCAGGTGGCGCAGACGCGTTCCATATCCGCGAACCCTTCGTGCTGATCGTGCCGACCTATAGCGGCGACGGCGGCAAGGGTGCCGTTCCCAAGCAGGTGATCCGTTTCCTCAACGATGCGGAAAACCGAGGACACATCCGCGGCGTGATCGCCGCGGGCAACAGCAATTTCGGCGAGACATACGGGCTCGCCGGCGACGTGGTCTCGCAGAAATGCCAGGTGCCGTACCTTTACCGGTTCGAGCTCATGGGTACCGAAGACGACGTCGCCAAGGTCAAACACGGAATGGAACGATTTTGGACACCGGAACAAACCTGACGCGGGATGCGGGCGCAAAACCGCATCAAACTTTTGCTCAGCCCGCCGGGGAAAGGCCGCCGAAAGCAGCCGAAACCCTCGACTATCACGCGCTGAACGCGATGCTGAACCTCTATGACGATGAGGGGCGGATTCAGCTCGACAAGGATCGTTTGGCGGCCAAGCAATATTTCCTCCAGCATGTGAACCAGAACACGGTGTTCTTCCACAATCTGAGGGAAAAGCTCGATTACCTCGTGACCGAGGGCTATTACGAGCAGGAGGTTCTCGACCAGTATTCCTTCAATTTCGTGCGGGATCTGTTCGACCAGGCCTACGCCATGAAATTCCGTTTCCCGACCTTCCTCGGCGCCTTCAAATATTACACCAGCTATACGCTGAAGACCTTCGACGGCAAGCGCTATCTCGAGCGCTATGAGGACCGCATCTGCATGGTGGCTCTGGCCTTGGCGCGCGGCGACGAAGGCCTTGCGCGCGACATGGTCGACGAGATCATTTCCGGCCGCTTCCAACCGGCAACGCCGACCTTCCTCAATGCCGGCAAGAAGCAGCGCGGCGAACTGGTTTCCTGCTTCCTGCTGCGCGTCGAGGACAATATGGAATCGATCGGCCGGTCGATCAATTCGGCGCTGCAATTGTCGAAGCGCGGCGGCGGCGTGGCGCTGTCGCTGACGAATATCCGCGAGGCGGGCGCGCCGATCAAGCATATCGAGAACCAGTCCTCGGGCATCATCCCGGTGATGAAGCTGCTCGAAGACAGTTTCTCCTATGCCAACCAGCTCGGCGCGCGGCAGGGCGCGGGTGCGGTCTATCTCAATGCCCATCATCCCGACATCATGCGCTTCCTGGACACCAAGCGCGAAAATGCCGACGAGAAGATCCGCATCAAGACGTTGTCGCTCGGCGTCGTCGTGCCCGATATCACCTTCGAGCTCGCCAAGAACAACGAGGATATGTATCTGTTCTCGCCCTATGACGTGGAACGCGTCTATGGCGTGCCTTTCACCGAGATTTCGGTGACGGAAAAGTACCGCGAGATGGCGGACGACGCCCGCATTTCGAAGAAGAAGATCAAGGCGCGGGAATTCTTCCAGGTGCTTGCCGAAATCCAGTTCGAGAGCGGCTACCCCTACATCATGTTCGAGGACACGGTGAACCGGGCGAACCCGGTCGCCGGACGTATTTCGATGAGCAATCTATGCTCGGAAATCCTGCAGGTCAGCGAGGCGAGCGAATATCATGACGACCTTTCCTACAAACATCTCGGCAAGGATATTTCCTGCAATCTCGGCTCGCTGAATATCGCGGCGGCAATGGATTCGGCCGATTTCGGCAAGACGATCGAGACCTCGATCCGGGCGCTGACAGCCGTTTCCGACATGAGTCACATTTCCTCGGTTCCCTCGATCGAGAAAGGCAATGACGAGAGCCATGCGATCGGCCTCGGCCAGATGAACCTGCACGGTTATCTCGCCCGCGAGCGCATCTTCTACGGCTCCGACGAAGGCGTCGATTTCACCAATATCTATTTCTATACGGTGACCTATCACGCAATCCGCGCCTCGAACCTTTTGGCGGTCGAACGCGGTACGAGCTTCAAGGGCTTCGAGAACTCGAAATATGCATCCGGTGACTATTTCGACAAATATACCGAGCAGCTCTGGGAGCCGGCGACGGAGACGGTGAGGGCGCTGTTCGAGACGTCAGGCATTCACATTCCGACGCAGGAAGATTGGACCGCGTTGAAGAAGGCGGTGATGGCCTCCGGCCTCTATAACCAGAACCTGCAGGCGGTTCCGCCGACGGGGTCGATCTCCTATATCAACCACTCGACCTCCTCGATCCATCCGATCGTCTCGAAGATCGAAATCCGCAAGGAAGGTAAGATCGGCCGCGTCTATTATCCGGCGCCGTTCATGACCAACGACAATCTCGACTATTATCAGGATGCCTACGAGATCGGGCCGGAGAAGATCATCGACACCTATGCGGCGGCGACCCAGCATGTCGACCAAGGCCTGTCGCTGACCTTGTTCTTCCGCGACACGGCAACGACGCGCGACATCAACAAGGCGCAGATCCATGCCTGGAAGAAGGGCATCAAGACGATCTACTACATCCGCCTTCGCCAGATGGCGCTGTCCGGCACCGAGGTGCAGGGCTGCGTATCCTGCACCTTATGATTTGATTGCGGCTGACGCTGCAAGAAGCGGGAGGGTTCCGCAGTTCCCTTCGCCATGCAGACGCTGACGCCCGAAAAGGACCACCCGATGAACATGCAAATCAAACCTGCGTCCCGCGTGCGCGCCATCAATTGGAACCGCATCGAGGACGATAAGGATCTCGAAGTCTGGAACCGGCTCACCGGCAATTTCTGGCTGCCGGAAAAGGTGCCGCTTTCGAACGACATTCCGTCCTGGGCGACGCTGACGCCGGTCGAGCAGCAGCTGACCATTCGCGTCTTTACCGGTTTGACGCTGCTCGACACGATCCAGAACGGCGTCGGTTCCATCCGGCTGATGGAGGATGCGGTGACGCAGCATGAGGAGGCGGTACTTTCCAACATCTCCTTCATGGAGGCGGTGCATGCGCGCTCCTATTCCTCGATCTTCTCGACGCTGTGCTCGACGCCTGACGTCGACGATGCCTATCGCTGGTCGGAGGAGAATGAATTCCTGCAGCGGAAATCGGCGCTGATCATGGAGCAGTACGGCTCCGACGATCCGCTGAAGAAGAAGGTCGCGAGTGTCTTCCTCGAAAGCTTCCTGTTCTATTCCGGATTCTACCTGCCGATGTACTGGTCGAGCCGCGCCAAGCTCACCAACACGGCCGACATGATCCGACTGATCATCCGCGACGAGGCGGTGCACGGCTATTATATCGGCTACAAGTTCCAGCGCGGGCTGGAGCGGCTCGGTGAGGAGAGAAGGCAGGAGATCAAGGATTTCGCCTTCGAGTTGCTGCTCGAGCTCTATGACAACGAGGCTAGATATACCGAAGCGCTCTATGACGGCGTCGGGCTGACCGAGGACGTCAAGAAATTCCTGCACTACAATGCCAACAAGGCGCTGATGAATCTGGGCTATGAGGCGCTGTTCCCGGGTGAGGCGTGCAAGGTCAATCCGGCAATCCTGTCAGCGCTTTCGCCGAATGCCGACGAGAACCACGACTTCTTCTCCGGCTCCGGTTCCTCCTATGTGATCGGCAAGGCTGTCGCGACCGAGGACGAGGACTGGGATTTCTGAGGCTTGATCGCAGTCTCCCTCTTATCATTTGCTCTCTCATCGCCCACATTCAGCGGAAACTAAATTTGGTCCTCGCCTGTGACGTGGCGTAGCGGGAGTTTTTGATGTCGTCTTTTTTGAGCAAGGCCGGGACTGCCGTCGAGGCGGGCGAAGGCGTCTGGCCGGTCCGCAGAAGACGGATTCTCGACTGGCTGGTGAACGAGACGCGCGGCGAGCGGTTCATCGACAATATCCTGGTGGAGATGTGCGAGAAGCTTTTGGCATCAGGAGTGCCGGTGGCGCGGGCGACATTGCATTTCAGGATGAACCATCCGCAATGGATTGGCGCCCGCATCCTCTGGAAGGAAGGCCTGGCCGAGGCGAAGATCAACACATTTGCCTATGGTATCGAAAATACGCCGGAGTTCCTGAAGAGTCCCGTCAACGCGATCCATCAGGGGGCGGAGGAGGTGCGCAAACAGCTGGAAGATACAGCCGACGACGAGGATTCATTCTATCAGGAACTGCGCGACGACGGTCTCACGGAGTATATCGCCTGGCCAGTCGAGCACACTTTCGGCAAACGGCACGTCGCGACATTTTCCACCAGCCGGCCGGGCGGTTTTACGAACGAGCATGTCGATTTCCTGCGCGATCTGCTGCCGGCACTGACCCTCGTCAGCGAAATCCGGTTGAAGAACATCATGGCGCGCACGCTGCTGCAGACCTATGTCGGACCGCATGCGAGCGAACAGATCCTGTCGGGCGTCACGACGCGCGGCAGCGGCGCGACCGTCGGTGCGGCAATCATGATCTGCGACCTGCGCGACTTTACTGAGATTTCCGATCTCTGGCCGCGTGACGATGTCATCCATCTGCTCAACGATTACTTCGACGCCATGTCGGATCCGATCGAACGGTATGGCGGAGAAATCCTGAAGTTCATGGGCGATGGATTGCTGGCGATCTTCCCGCTGAGCAAGGACACGGCCTGTCACGATCTGCTGCAGGCGATCCGCGAAGGGCAGGCGCTGATGGCGCAATTGAACCAGCAGTATGCGGGCAACGGACGCGAACCGCTGCGCTACGGCGTCGGCGTGCATGTCGGCGACGTCATGTACGGCAATATCGGCTCGCGCCGGCGGCTGGATTTCACCGTCATCGGCCCGGCGGTCAATGTCGCCTCGCGGCTTGAAACCTTGACTAAGGAGGTCAAGCGTCCGGTACTCTTGTCGCGGGCCTTTGTCGAAATGGCGGACTGCGCGAAAGACATGGACAGCCTCGGCACCTTCCCGCTGCGCGGGCTCGGCGAGCCGGTCGATGTCTTCGCCTTTCCGGAGCGCTAGAAACTTATACTCCTCGCTTGTTACCCCAGAGCAGCACATGCAGTTGGGGTAGTACGCGTACCGCAAACCATTGGTCGGCCGTCACCCTTTCGACAAGCCAGTGCATCCGATCCATCACGCCGTCGATATCAATGCGTGCGTCCTCGTCATCGGGCGGCGGCGTATGATTGCCGGGCTGAAGGAACAAGGGAATTTGGGGATAGCGCCGACCCGCGCGCTGGGCGAATTCGTAGTCGGCATCGTCGAAGACGACAATCTTCAATGCGACCTCCGGTCCGCCGGCGGCCAATTGAAGGCAGTGATCCACCTGGTCCCAGTCCGTCAGCATTCCGCTTGATGGCGGTTTGGGGCTGATGACCAGGATATCGAGATCGCGAAACCAAGCCTGGGCCACACTTCCCTGTGTTTCCAGTGCAAAGCGGTATCCTTGGGAATGGCCGAGTTCGATCAATGGCCTTAAGGGCTGTATCGCCGGATTGCCTCCGGAGAGAGAAACCGTCAGTGGCTTGCCCCCCGAGAGTTCCGTGACCTTATGCCAGACCGCCTCAGTGGACATGGGAATCCATTGATCCCGGAACGCGCTGTCGACCGCGTGAAGACTGTCGCACCAGGAACACCTGAAGTCACAGCCGCCTGTCCTCACGAACACCGTCGGCAGCCCGATCAAGGCACCTTCACCCTGTATGGTCGGGCCAAAGATTTCGCTGACGCGAATGCTCCCCACGCTCACGGCCTGTACTCCGCCCAGGTTTTGGGGGTCTCGCTGACGCGAACGGATGAGGTCTCTGGAAAGCGCTGCTTGCACCAGTCGTAAAAGTGCCTTGCCAGAAATTCCGAGGTGACTTTCGAATGGCCGAAGACGTCGTTCAGGTGACGATGATCGAATGTTTCGTCGATATAGCGCTTGAGTGGCGAGAGGTCGTGATAATCACGAACGAAGCCATCATCATTCAGGCTTTCCGCAGCCAGTTCGACGATGACGATGTAGTTGTGACCGTGAAGCCGAGCGCATTGATGGTCGGCAGGCAGGTGATCCAATTGATGGGAGGCGGAGAGATGAAACTCCTTGGTGATGCGGTACATCAACGCACCTCCGTGGCCGAGTATCGCGACACGGCCGCTTTCCAGAAATCGCGGTCTTCGTACTCCGTGGGATCGGGAACACCGGCAAGATGGAACGCTTCACGGCGTTCCACGCAGGTTCCGCAGCGTCCACAGTGAAGCTCGCCGCCTTTGTAGCAGGACCAGGTCTCCGAAAACGGCGTGCCGTGTTTCGCGCCGTCAACAACGATCGCCGCTTTGGAAACATCGACATAGGGGGCAAGCAGTTTCACGCTGGCATAACCTTCCAGCGCTTCATTCTGCATGCGCTGGAAAGCATCGATGAAGCCCGGTCGGCAGTCCGGGTAGATGAAGTGGTCGCCGCCATGCACGGCGACGGCAACGGCATCTGCCTTTTGCGCCGCAGCCAGACCGAACGCAATTGCCAGCATGATGGCATTGCGGTTCGGCACGACGGTGGCTTTCATGGTCTCCTCGGCGTAGTGGCCATCCGGAACCTCGACATTGTCCGTCAGGGCCGATCCGCTGAGATGACCGCCGATGCTGGCGATGTCGATAATATGATGGGGAACGGAGAGCCGTGAGGCACAGCTGGCGGCGAAGTCGAGTTCCTTGCGATGCCGTTGGCCGTAGTCGAATGAGACCAGGCCGATAAGTTGCTTTTCCGTCGCGACCTTGTGGGCAAGCGAAACGGAGTCCAGTCCGCCTGAGCAGACGACGATGGTTTTCATATTTTGGATCCCTTGTTTTGACCGGGTGGGCTGCGACCGGATTACGCGGTGCTTCTAGGACAAATCACGCGTCATGGAAACAGTTTTGAAGCGTGAGCGTCATTTCGGAATGAGATGTCGTTGATTTCACTGGGGTTTTCATGGCTTTTGGGTCTGATGCCAACGCTCCCCACAGCCGGGTAGCCTAACCGATCGGAAAGTTGATCTGCGGCGGCAGAAGAAGCTGCAGATCCTGGGCGTCCGGATTGTTGATGCGCTGCAGCAGCATGCGTCCCAGATCCTCGCCGGCCGCCGTCAGGTCCTCGTGGATCGTGTCGACCTTCGGCTGCAACTGGCTGAGAAGGCGGGACGTCTCCTTGGCGACGATATCGTAATCGACGGCGAGTATGCGGCCGGCATCGCTCATGCCGCTGATGACGGCAAGCGCCGAAACTTCGCCGGGGCAAATGAAGCCATCCGGAGCATCCGGGGCAGCAGCGCGACTGCTGATGAAGTCGCGCAGCACGCCTGCTGGCGTATCGAGATCGACTGCCTCGGGGATCTCATAGGCGATGCCCGCCTCCCGCACCGCCGTCATGAAGCCATGCAGGATATGCTGGCAGAAGGTCAGCCGTTTCGGCGGCAGGATCACCGCCACCTTTTTGCGGCCCTTGGTGATCAACCGGCGCGTCGCCTCATAGGCAAAGGTGAAATTGTCGTAGTCGACATAGGGGTGAGGCGTCGAATATTCGGTGCGGCCATGACAGATGAAGGGAAAGCCGGTCTCGAGCAGCAGGCGGACGCGGGCATCGAGCGGTTCGGTGCGCGTGAAGATCAGCCCGTCGGCGAGGTGATTGCGGATGATATATTCGGCGGCCTCGATATCGGTCGTCGACAGGAAGTTCGGGGCGACGACAAGATGGTAGGAGGTCTCTTTCAGCGCCTTGGCGATGCCGTACATGATCGAGGTGCTGAAGCCGACCACTTCCTCGTGCGAATCGAGCAGGATAGCGATGACATTGGTGCGGCCGGTCTTCAGGCGCTGCGCGGCCCGGTCAGGGAGATAGCCGATCTCGCGGGCGATGCGGTGCACGCGTTGACGGGTCTCGAGCGAAATCTGCGGCGCATCGGAAAGCGCCCGTGACACCGTCGTCACGGCAAGGCCGGCGATCGTGGCGATCGTTCGCAAGGTCGGCTTGCCGCGCTTATGCGTGATATCGAGATTTTCGCCGCGCTGCGGTCGGGACGGTTCGGTCACCCTTGGCTTTCCATGCTGGAATTGCCGATACCATAACACGATGAATCCGGCGTGCAATCGACGAATGAAAACGTTTTAAATTTTAACGTTCTGTTAGTCACGGATTAAATATGAATTATATTCAGTAACTTACGGAAATAACCATATTTTTCTCGAGAGTCGAGAAAGGGCTTGACGACAGGAGGCTTATAACGTTTTAAATTGTCAACCGCGCGGAGGAGTGCGGCCGTATGCTGACTGCTGCAATGGCGGGAAGCATCGGGCGGCAGGGAGGGTCCCGCCGCCGATTTGCAAATGGGAGGAAATTCATGCGCAAGTTTTTGAGCTCGGCAGCTATTGCTGTCGTGATGATGGCTGGCCTCAGTGCTGCCCATGCCGCCGACGTGAAGGAAGTGCAGATGCTGCATTGGTGGACGTCTGGCGGCGAGGCGGCGGCGCTGAACGTATTGAAGCAGGATCTTTCGAAGGAAGGTTTTGCCTGGAAGGACGTGCCGGTTGCCGGCGGTGGCGGCGATGCGGCGATGACGGCGCTGAAGGCAATGGTCGCGGCCGGCACCTATCCGACGGCCTCGCAGATGCTCGGTTATACCGTGCTCGATTATGCCCAGGCCGGCGTCATGGGTGATCTGACCGAGACGGCGAAGAAGGAAGGCTGGGACAAGTCGGTTCCGGCAGCGCTGCAGAAGTTCTCGGTCTATGACGGCAAGTGGGTCGCAGCCCCGGTCAACGTCCACTCGGTCAACTGGCTGTGGATCAACAAGGCTGTGATGGACAAGATCGGCGGCACCCAGCCGAAGACCTTCGACGAGTTGATCGCACTGCTCGACAAGGCCAAGGCCGCCGGCGTCATCCCGCTCGCCCTTGGCGGCCAGAACTGGCAGGAAGCGACGATGTTCGATTCCATCGTGCTGTCGACCGGCGGTCCGGAATTCTACAAGAAGGCCTTCAACGACCTCGACGAGGAATCGCTGAAGTCCGACACGATGAAGAAGTCCTTCGACAATCTGGCGACGATCATCAAATATGTCGACCCGAACTTCTCGGGCCGCGACTGGAACCTGGCGACCGCCATGGTCATCAAGGGTGACGCGCTGGTGCAGGTGATGGGTGACTGGGCCAAGGGCGAATTCGTCGCCGCCAAGAAGACGCCGGATACCGACTTCCTCTGCTACCGCTTCCCCGGCACCGACGGCAGCGTGGTCTACAACTCCGACATGTTCGGCATGTTCAACGTCCCCGACGACCGCAAGGCTGCCCAGGTAGCGCTGGCAACGGCAACGCTGTCGAAGAGCTTCCAGTCGGCCTTCAACGTCGTCAAGGGTTCGGTGCCGGCCCGTACCGACGTTCCCGACACCGACTTCGACGCCTGCGGCAAGAAGGGCATCGCCGACCTGAAGGCAGCCAACGAAGGCGGCACGCTGTTCGGCTCGCTGGCGCAAGGGTACGGCGCTCCTCCGGCCATCGCCAATGCCTATAAGGATGTCGTCTCGAAGTTCGTCCACGGCCAGATCAAGACCTCCGACGAAGCCGTCAAGCAGCTCGTCCAGGCAATCGACGACGCCCGCTGAGACCACTGTCGACTAAAAATGCTTCCCCGCCTGCTCGCGGGGAAGCTTCAGGCTCCGCGCCGATCATACGGGATGATCATGCGGGGCCGATTGCGGGAAGGAGATGACATTCCATGAGCACCGTTGCGACCACCGATCCGGTTTTGACGCCGAGGCAATCGACGGGGATCTCGTTGAGGGGCCGGCTGCAGGATGCGCTGCCGAAGATCGTGCTGGCGCCGAGCTTCGTCATCACCATCATCTTCGTCTACGGCTTCATCGTCTGGACGGCCTATCTGTCGTTCACCAATTCCAAGACCTTTCCCTCCTATGCGCTGACCGGCGCGCGCGCCTATCAGCGGCTGTGGCGCTGGACCTTCGAGAGCGATCCGCCGTCCTCCTGGTACACCTCGATCACCAACATGGCGATCTTCGGCTTCCTCTATGTCGGCATCTGCCTGGCGCTCGGCCTCTTCCTCGCCATCCTGCTCGACCAGAAGATCCGCGGCGAGGGGTTGCTCCGGCCGATCTTCCTCTATCCGATGGCGCTGTCCTTCATTGTCACAGGTGTCGCCTGGAAATGGTTCCTCGATCCCGGCCTCGGGCTGGAACAGACGCTGCACCATTTTGGCTGGACGAGCTTCCACTTCGACTGGATCAAGAACAAGGACTTCGTCATCTACACCGTCGTCATCGCCGGCGTCTGGCAGGCGTCGGGCTTCGTCATGGCGATGTTCCTGGCGGGTCTGCGCGGCATCGACGGCGAGATCATGAAGGCAGCGCAGATCGATGGCGCTTCCGCCTTCCAGCTCTATCGGCGCATCGTCATTCCGCTGCTGCGGCCGATCTTCCTGTCCGCCTTTATCGTGCTCGCCCATATGGCGATCAAGTCCTACGACCTGGTGGTGGCGCTGACCTCCGGCGGCCCCGGCGGCTCGGCCTGGCTGCCGTCGAACTTCATGTATGAATACACCTTCAAGCGCAACGAGATGGCCGTCGGTTCGGCCAGCGCCATCATCATGCTGATGACGATCTCGGCAATCATCGTTCCCTATCTCTATTCCGAACTGAAGGAGAAGGCGCGATGAGCAGCGTGACCTCTCCGATAGCAACCTCGCAGAGCGGCAACAACAACACCCGCTGGATCGGCCGCACCGTCATCTACGGCCTGCTGCTGATCTTTGCCGTCCTCTATCTGATGCCGCTCTTCGTCATGCTGACCACCTCGTTCAAGACCATGGACGAGATCCAGAACGGCAACATGCTGGCGCTGCCGCAATCGCCGACCTTCGACCCCTGGGTCAAGGCCTGGGGCGAGACCTGCGTCGGGCTGACCTGCGCCGGCATCAAGGGTTACTTCTGGAACTCGATCAAGATGGTCGTGCCGGCTGTCGCGATCTCCACCATCATGGGGGCGCTGAACGGTTATGTCCTGACCAAATGGCGCTTCCCCGGCCACACGCTGGTGTTCGGGCTGATGCTGTTTGCCTGCTTCATCCCGTTCCAGTCGGTGCTGTTGCCGATGGCAACGATCCTCGGCTCGCTCGGCCGCTTCGGCATGACGCTGCAGAATGCCACGGGCCTGAGCTTCGGCTTCGGCAATCCGACCGTCAATCTGGTCTTCGTGCACGTCGTCTATGGCCTCGGCTTCACGACGCTGTTCTTCCGCAATTTCTACGAGGCCTTTCCGACCGAACTGGTCAGGGCCGCCCAGGTCGATGGCGCCAGCTTCTTCCAGATCTTCCGCCGCATCATGCTGCCGAACTCGCTGCCGATCATCGTCGTCACCGTCATCTACCAGTTCACCAATATCTGGAACGACTTCCTGTTTGCCTCTGCCTATGCCGGCACCGGTGAATCCATGCCGATGACGGTGGCGCTGAACAACGTCGTCAACACCTCGACCGGGGTGGTCGAATACAATGTCAACATGGCGGCTGCGATGATCGCAGCCGTGCCGACGCTCATCGTCTATATCCTCGCCGGCCGCTACTTCGTGCGCGGTCTGATGGCGGGCGCTGTCAAAGGGTAATCCATGGCCTTCCTCGAAATCTCCGGTCTCAGAAAACGCTTCGGCGCCGTCGACATTCTCAAGGGGATCGACCTCGAACTCGAAAAGGGCGGCTTTCTCGTGCTGGTCGGCCCGTCCGGCTGCGGCAAGTCGACGCTGCTCAACACCATTGCCGGGCTGGAAACGATCACCTCCGGCGATATCAAGATCGACGGGCGCGACATCAGCGGCCTGCATCCCTCCAAGCGCGACATCGCCATGGTGTTCCAGTCCTATGCGCTCTATCCGAACATGACGGTGGCCGGCAATATCGCCTTCGGCATGGAGATCCGCGGCGTGCCGAAGGAGGAGCGTGTCAAGGCGATCGGGCAAGTCTCCGACATGCTGCAGATCGGCCATCTGCTTGACCGCAAGCCGAGCCAGCTCTCCGGCGGCCAGCGCCAGCGTGTCGCCATGGGGAGAGCGCTGGTGCGCAATCCGCAGGTCTTCCTGTTCGACGAGCCGCTCTCCAACCTCGATGCCAAGCTGCGCGTCGACATGCGCACCGAGATCAAGCGGCTGCATCAGCGCATGGGCACCACCTTCGTCTATGTCACCCATGACCAGATCGAGGCGATGACCCTGGCGACCAAGATCGCCGTGCTGAAGGATGGCGTGCTGCAGCAGTTCGGCACGCCGGCCGAGATCTATAACAGCCCCTCCAACATCTTCGTCGCCGACTTCATGGGATCGCCGGCAATGAACCTGCTCACCGCCACCGTCGAGAACGGCGCCGGCGGGCTCGACGTCTCGCTGGAGCGGCCGAATGCCGCCCCGCTGAGGCTCCCGGTCATCGCAGGCAATGATGGCCTGACCGCCTATACCGGCAGACAGGTGATCTTCGGCATCCGGCCGGAGGCCTTGACCGATCCCGATGGCGCCGACCGCAAGGCGCGATCGCTGACCGAGGGCGATTGCCTGATCGAGGTGGTCGAACCGGCCGGCTCCGATACCTTCGCCGTCACCAAGCTCGGCGGCAAATCCGTCGTCGCCCGCCTGCGCGCCGATACCGGCATCGCTCCAGGACAAAACACCCGCCTTGCATTCAATCTCGACAAGGCCGTCTTCTTCGATCCGGAGAGCCAGCTCAGGATTTCGTAACAGTCATTAGAGCGCCGCGCATCTATAAGACGCGCTAAGGACGTTCTAACACTTTGAGTTTGCACATAATCCTTTCCGAAAATCGATTTCGATTTTCGGGGTTATGCGCTAGGCAGCCGTCACGCTGAGCGACACCGGCGCGAAACGCGTCGAAACCGCTTCGACGGTGATCTCGCCCGTGAACCCCGTCGCCTCCAGCCAGAAGCCGGCGGTGCCGCCCTGGAGCGGCACGTTGGTCGGACCGACGATCCTTGCCGGGCCGTGCACCTTCAGCGAAATGCTGTCGTTCATGAAGGGCAGGCGCTGGCCGCGCTGGTCGAGGGCGCGGATGATGACGCGTGTGCTGTCGCGTTCACGGGCTTTCAGCGTGCTGCTATCGGCAACGACCTCCAGGGTCGTCGGCAATGGATCGGCCGCCAGCGTCATGCTGGCCACCGGCTCGCCGCCGATATAGCCGGTGAAGGTGCCGTCGATCCATTCGAGACCCCAGGTGCCGAGCTCGTCGGCAGTGAAATGACGATGGTCGAGCACGACGGGCGGATGCGGCAGATGCGGATAATTCTCGCGATCCGGACCGATGCGCTTGCTGAGCGCGCCATATCGCAGCTCCACCTCGTCGCAGTTGGTCAGGATGATCAGCGGCAGCACGCCGCCGATATTGCGTTCGCCGCGCGCCCAGAAGGTCGCCGGCTTCATGACGATCTCCTCGGAAGGGTCGCACTGGCTGATATAGGCATAGGCCGCGAATTTCGGCTCGCGGAACATGTCCATGACGCCGTGATAGCAGATGCGGTCGCCGGAGCCGAAATCCTTGTGGGTGTTGTAATCGAACATGCACCAGCCGATAGCGCCGGAGATATCAGGATCGCCATAGGCGGCATTCAGCACTTCCAGGTGCCTGCGCACATGCTCGGCCTGGCGCTGCTCCTGGTCATAAATCTTCGTCGGGTGCATGTGGCCGTTGAACTCGGTGATGAGGTACGGCACCTTGTGCGACAGTCCGGTATTTTCCTGCTGGGCGCGCAGCGCGGTGCGCGGGCGGTTAGCGCCCGGCAGTTCCTCGTTGCCGAGGATGAAGTCGTTCATCGTATAGACGTCTTCGAGCAGTTCGCTCTCGGTGAGATAACGCACGCCGCCGGTCTGACGGGTGCTGTCGAGTTCGCGGGCAAGACGGTTGGTCTCGGCGTAGAAATCGTGATTATCCTGCGATTCGTTGATGCGCACGCCCCAGATGATGATCGAGGGGTGGTTCCAGTCGCGCTCAATCATGCGGCGGACGTTTTCGATCGATTCCTGCTGCCAGTCGGCATCGCCGATATGCTGCCAGCCGGGGATCTCCTCGAAGACCAGCAGACCGATCGTGTCGCATCGATCGAGGAACCATTTCGACTGCGGATAATGCGAGGTGCGGACGATATTGCACTTCAGCACCGTCTTCATGATGTCGGCGTCGCGCTCCTGGGCGGAACGGCCGGCGGCATAACCGACATAGGGGAAGGCCTGGTGGCGGTTGAGGCCGCGCAGCTTCAATGGCTTGCCGTTGAGGAGGAAACCTTCCGGCGTGAATTCGGCGGTGCGGAAGCCGAACCGTGTGGAGAGACGGTCGGAGCCGTGTTCGGTCCTGAGCTCGACGGTGACGTCATAGAGCGTGGGATCGGTGATGTCCCAGAGGGCGATGCCGGTGAGGCCGCCGAAGGAAAGCCTGGTGCTGTCGCCGATCGTTTCGGTTGCGGCAGTGGCGACCACCGTGCCGTCGGCCTGTTTCAGCGTGGCGGTGACCGTCGCCGAGAAGCTGCGGCCCTCGGGATTGGCGATATCGACGCGTATGGTCGCCGATTTCTCCGGGTCGAGAACGTCTGTGGTTTCGATCTTGAGATTGCGGATCGAGACCGGGTCGGTGACCTTCAGCCAGACATCGCGGTAGATGCCGGCATAGGTCAGATAATCGATGCGGCCGCCGAAAGGCGGAATGTCAGGATTTTCGCTGCCGTCGATCTTGACGGTGACGAGGTTCTCGCCCTTGGCGAGCTTGCCGGTGAGGCGGGCCTCGAAGGGGGTGTAGCCGTCCTTATGGGCAATGATTTCCTCGCCGTTCAGATAGACGACGCTGTCGGCCATGGCGGCGTCGAAGACGAGCGAGACTTCGCGGCCCTCGAATTCCGGCAGCCAGCGCAGCACCTTCTGATAGGCGAAGGCGCGCTGATAGCTGGTCTCGTCGAAATAGCTGAAGGGCAGTTCGACGGCGGTATGCGGCAGGCTGACCGACTTGGCGGCATCGAAAGTTTCGAGCAGGCGCTGGCCGAAGCCCTCGTGGAAACTCCAGCCTTCATTGAAGGAAACGACGGAACGCATTTCAGGCTCTCCAGATTGCGGCATCAGGGACATTGCGGCGCCTCTCGGCGCGTGAAAATCGGGTCATCGGTATTCCTCCTTGATGCAATGGATGAGCGAGCCGCTAAAGCACGTCACAGCGAACTTGATTCATGCGACGGGCTTTAGCTTTTTTCATGCATGTCGTCATCCCGGAACCGCTGTACACTTCCAGGCGACATGCATCAGGCAGTCGAGCCCCAGCGGGCGGTGCAGGTGAGCGTGATGCTGTGCGGGCCTTCGATCTCGGCGTCATGGCGTTCGATCAATTCGACGACGGCATCGATGAAGGCGACGTGGTCTAGGCTCAGCGTGGTGAGGTCGTTGCAATCCCAGGCGGCCATGGCAATGCCGTCCTGGCCGACGATGGCGATATCATCAGGGGTGTTCTTGCCGAGCACCCGGCGGGCTGCATCGCGCGCACCGATCGCCATAACATCGTTGCCACAGATGATGGCGTCGACCTTGTCACGGTGCAGCAGGAGCACGGCTTCTTTGAAGCCGGAATCATAAGAATAATCGCCGAAGGCCTGCGTCTCGAAGGCGAGGCCGCGCTTGGTCAGCGCATCGGCGAACCATTTGCGCCTGAGCTTGTCGATCCAGCTGGAATTGGTGCCGGAGAGGTAGGCGAAGCGCTTCTTACCGTCGCGGACGATCTTGTTGATGATCTCGTCGGCGGCCTGCGCTCCGTCGATGCGGATGCTGGAGACGTTTTCGTTGTCGAGCGGCTCGAAGGAGACGATGATCGGCTTGGTCGTGTGGAAGATGTCGACAGCATCCTGCATCGACACCATGTCGGAGAAGACGACGACGTGATCGACCTGATAGGTGGAGGCAAGGCGCATCAGCTGCAACCGGTCGGAATGATCGGCACAGCAGAGGATAATCGGCAGCAATTGTCTGGCCTGCAGGCGGTGGACGAGAAGCTGCTGCTCCTCAGCCTCGCAAGGGTTGCCGATCGCATTGACGACCAGGGCGACGAGGCGTGAGCGCTGGTTGTTCAGCGAGCGGGCGATCGCGTTCGGCTGGTAGCCATGTTCACGGGCGACGGCGAGGATGCGGTCGCGGGTCGCGCTGCCGATGCGTGAATCCGGCGAGAAGGCGCGGGAAATGGTGGCGGAGGAGACGCCGGCGAGTTTCGCCAGTTCCTTCGATGTGATCCGCCGTCTGCTCATACCGCTCATCTTCAGCGCCTATTGGGCGACGATCCTGACGGAAGCGCCGTCGGCCGCTGCCGATTCCTTGATTGCATCCCATAGCCTAGCGAATCTGAGGCCCATTTCAACGGAGCCGGAGTTTTCCATCTTTCCCTCGCGAATGGCGAGGAAATTCTTCATCGGATTACCGAGAATCTCGGCCTCCTCGCGCGGCTCGGCGGTGCGCCCGACACTGATCTCGCGCCAGCCGCCCCAGGCGTCGATGCGCACGATCGCCTTTGAATAAAAGAAGGTGATGTAGGAGGCGCAGCCCGGAGGGCCTTCGCCGGCGGCCGTCAATGTCGCCAGCGCGCCGCTTTTCAGGCGGGCGGAGACGGCGGTGGCGATATCGACCCGTCTGCCGTGGTTGTTCATATAGGCCGACACACTGTCGAAATCCGAATTGGCGAGCAGGCATACGGTGTTCATCATATGGGCGCCGGTATCGAACATGAAGCCGCCGCCGGAGATATCAGGCTGCTGCTTCCAATGGCCGTCGTAATTGGACGACCAGCTTTCCCAAATCATGCCGGATATGGCGATCAACTCGCCGAATTCGCCGGCGAGAGCCCGCCGGCGCGTGTCGAGCACCAACGGCGAGAGGCCGCCCTGGAAGGCGGTGACGATGGTGACGCCGCTCTTTTTCTGCGCGGCGATCAGCCTCTCGGCCTCGGCGACCGTCGTCACCATCGGTTTTTCCAGGAAGAGGTCGAGGCCGGCCTCGGCAACGGCGGTTGCCTGCTCGGCATGGAAGGCATGCGGGGTAGAGACGTAGACGATGTCGAGTTCGCCCCGGCATTCCGCGAGCATCCGGCGATAATCCTCGAAGCTCTTCGGTTGTGGTGCGCCGGCGGCGAGGCAGACGTCGATCAGGCGCTGGCGTGAAGCCGCCATGGTGTCGGCGAGTGCAGCAAATTCGATCTCCGGCATCTTGACCCAGCTCTCGGCATATTCCGCCGCCTTCAAGCCAGCGCCAATGACGCCGAGGCGCAATTTCCTAGTCATGAAAACTCCTCCCTGAATGCATTGTGCACACGATTACACAAACGATATAGGGATGGCAATATCTATATAGATAAGCAATATCAGTATATTAAAACTCGCATTCGAATCATTTCAAAAACCATCTTGTCAGTGTTTGGAATGCGTGTACATTTTCGCAACCGGTGCTGGAGGGCGCCGTGTCTGTAAAAAAGGGAGGACTTCAATTGAAGAAGATGGTTCTTGGCGGCCTGTACGCCGTTCTGCTGAGCGCGGTTTCGACGCTGGCGCAGGCTGAAACAATCCGCATTGCAAATCACGGTCAGGCCGGCATCGACGCGATGAAGTCGACGGTCGAGCGGATCGAAAAGAAATATGGCGTCACCGTCGAGGTCATCGAATATCCGGCGCCCGACAAGGATTACCTGACCAAACTTCTGACGGAGCTCGGCGCCGGCAACGCGCCCGACCTCTTTTCCATCCCGACCACGGCTGCGGTCGCCGACATGGTGGAAGCCGGCTACCTCGCGCCTGTTACCAAGGAGTTCAAGGCTTGGGATGGCTACGCCAACCTCTATGACGTTGCCAAGGAGCTTGCCGTCAGCCCGGATGGTGAAACCTATGTGATGCCGTTCATGCTCGGCATCCAGGAAATCTATTATCGCAAGGATGTTCTCGAAAAGGCCGGCATCTCGACCGAACAGCCGAAGACCTGGCAGGAGCTTCTCGACCGCGCGGCCGAAATCAAGCAGAAGACCGGCGCCTACGGCCTGCTCTTCCCGGCTGGCGTCTCCTGGGGAAGCGGCGCCTTCGACGAAGGCTTCCAGCATCTGCTCGTCGGTTCCAAGACGCCGCAGCTCGTCGATGCCGACGGCAAGCTCGATCTGAATGGCGAAGGCATCAAGGATGTCTTCGGCGTCTACAAGGAACTGATCGACAAGGATCTGATGCCGACCCAGCCACTGCTCGGACCCGAGCCCTGGGTCGTGCCGAAGTACCAGATGTTCCCGGCCGGCAAGCTCGTCGCGACCACCTGCGGCTCCTGGTGCTATATTTTCGACTGGGGTCGCGAAAGCAAGAATCCGATCCCTGAAGTGACGAAGGTGGTCGGCACCTGGACCGTTCCCGGCCAGAGCAGCGGCCAGTACGTACTTGCCAACCTCGCTGCGCCGTGGGCCGTCAATTCCAAGTCGGCCAATACCGAGCTTGCGATCAAGGCGCTGATGGAGATCGGCTCGATCGAGACGCAGGTTTCCTACGCCGCCCGTATCGGCAATATCCCGGCCAGCAAGGGTGCGGCTGATAATGCCGAGTTCCAGAAGCTGACGGAACTGGTTCCAATCCATGCGGCGGCCGGGAACGGCGTGTTCCTGAAGCAGGCCTCCGGTTTCGGCACGGTTTCGGAAGGTGTGGCGCGGGCTACCGAAGCGCTGCTGCGCAAAGAAACCGATGCTGCCGGCGCCCAGAAGATCCTCGTCGATTACGTCAAGGAAACGCTCGGCGACGACATGGTCAAGTAAGGTCCGGCACCCTCTCTTCCGCCAGGACGGGGACGCGGCACCATCGCCCGCGTCTTCCCGCTTTCATTCGATAAGCCGATAAGGTTGTGAGCTTCCATGGCCCGAAACTCTCATGAAAAGCGCGCCGAGCGGCAATGGCTGCTGATCCTGCTGCCCTCGCTGGTGCTGCTTCTGGCCTTCGTCATCTATCCGGCCCTCTATTCGATCTATCTGAGTTTCACCAACGAGGCGCTGACCGGGGCCGCGGCTCTTCGGCCCCGCTTCGTCGGTCTCAGGAATTACACGCGGCTCTTCAACGACGCGAAGTTCTGGAATTCGCTGTTCGTCACCTTCGTCTTCGTCATCGGTTCGGCGGTGATCGGCCAGTTCGTGCTCGGGCTGATCTCGGCAATTGCGCTGCGCCGCCCGATCCGCTTTCGGCGGGTGTTCTCGTCGATCATCCTGTTGCCGAACGCGGCCCCTGAAGTCGTCGCCGGTTTCATGTGGATCTCGATGCTGGCGGGCGGCGACAATGCCACACTCAGCCGCATCGTCAGCTTCTTCGGCATCACGCCGGCCGACTGGCTGCAGGTCTTCCCGCTGTCGATGATCATTGTCGTCAACACCTGGCGTGGCATCGCCACGGCGATGATCCTGTTAACGGCCGGCCTCAGCACCATCCCGGCGGAAATCTACGAGGCGGCGCGCATGGACGGCGCCACACCATCGCAGATGTTCCGCCGCATCACCCTGCCGCTGATGATGCCGACAATCCTGCTCTACATGCTGATCTCGGCCGTCTCCACCATTGCCGTCTTCGGCCTCGTCTATGCGCTGACGCGCGGCGGACCGGGCGGGGCGACCGAGGTGGTCAGCATCTATATCTACAACCAGTCCTTCACTGCGTTCCAGCTGGGCTACGGTGCTGCGGTCGCCGTCGTCGCGCTCGTCATCTCGCTGATATTAGGCATCGCCTATGTCCGGGCCATGAAGGTGGAGGTCTGACATGGCCGTCGTTTCCCCGAGCGAAACTGCAAATAGGGGTCGGTCCGACCTCATTGCCTATGCGACGCTGTCGCTGATCTCGATCTTCTGCGCGGTACCCTTCTTCTGGGTGCTGATCGCCTCGTTCGACGGCAATGCGCAGCTCTTCCTGCATTGGCCGGAGCAATGGACCTTCGCCAACTATATCAGGGTCTTCACCAAGGAGGACGGGGCGAAGTGGCTGTTCAACTCGCTGTTCGTGGTCGGCGGCGCGACGCTGCTCGTCATGGTGCTTTCCGGACTTGGCGGCTATGCGCTATCGCGCACCCGGGCCTGGTGGAAGCTGCCGTTCCTCTACGCGATCCTGCTTATCCGGGTACTGCCGCCGACGGCGCTCGTCGTGCCGCTCTACAAATTCCTGCTGACGCTGAACAACGCGGAAGCGGCGGTGCTTAGGCCGATCTTCGGCAGCTATGCCCGCGATATCATGCGCTGGACCGGTTTCATCGACGGTTATCTCGGGCTGATCCTGGTGCTTGCGACGATGCAGTTGCCGCTGGCGCTCTGGATCATGAAGACCTTCTTCGACGGGCTGCCGAGGGACTACGAGGAGGCGGCGCTGATGGACGGGGCAACACTGTTACAGCGCATCCGCCGGGTGTTGATCCCGCTGGCGCTGCCGGGGCTGGCTGCGGCCGGGCTTTTCGCCTTCATGTCGGCCTGGGGTGATTTCCTGCTGCCGCTGATCCTCCTGTCGTCGCCGGAGTTGCAGACGCTGCCGCTCGGTCTCTTTCGCGCCTTTCTGCGCATCAATGAGATCGATTACGGCCTGCTGACGGCGCTGGCATTCATCTACCTGCTGCCTGCCGTCGTCGCCTTCGGTTTTGCGCGGCGCTTCCTCGTCCAGACATTTTCGGGCGGCGTGAAGGGCTGAGATCAAGAAAGAGAAACAAATGATCAATCTCAGAAACGTTCGCAAGTTCTACGGCGCGCTCGAGGTCATCAAGGGCGTCGACATCACCGTGGAAGACGGCGAATTCGCGGTGTTCGTCGGTCCGTCCGGCTGCGGCAAGTCGACGCTGCTGCGCATGATCGCCGGCCTCGAAGGCATCGACGATGGCGACCTCATCCTCAACGGTAAGCGCATCAACGACGTGCCGCCCGACAAACGTGGCATCGCCATGGTGTTCCAGTCCTATGCGCTCTATCCGCATATGAGCGTTGCCGAAAACATCGGCTTCTCGCTCAGCCTGAAGAAGGTGCCGGAGGCAGAGATCCGCCGGCAAGTGGAGGGTGTTGCCGAGATCCTGCAGCTCACCGACTATCTCGACCGCCGCCCGGCCGCTCTTTCCGGCGGCCAGCGCCAGCGCGTCGCGATCGGCCGCGCCATCATCAAGAAGCCGGCGCTGATCCTCTTCGACGAGCCGCTGTCGAACCTCGATTCGGCGCTGCGCGTGCAGATGCGCGCTGAGTTGCAACGCCTGCACCGCGAACTGAAGGCGACGGTCGTCTACGTCACTCACGACCAGGTGGAAGCGATGACGATGGCCGACCGCATCGTCGTGCTGAACAAGGGCGTGGTAGCGCAGGCGGGTGCGCCGATGTCGCTCTATCATGAGCCGGACAACGAATTCGTCGCGACCTTCATCGGCTCGCCGAAGATGAACGTCATTCCTGTCACTATAACGCGGCCGGCGGCCGGCAAGGTGCATCTCAACAGCCCGATCGGGCTTTCGCTCGATCTCGCCGATGCCAATGGCGCGCTGCCGCAGGGCGATGCCAAGCTCGGCATCCGGCCGGAGCATCTGAAGATCGCCGCCGATGGCCAGGACCACTTTACAGCCGAAGTCGTCATCGTCGAGCGCCTCGGCGTCGAGACCTACATGACCGTAGGCTCGCAAGAGCAGCCGATCGTGGTGCGCGCTGAGGGCGATATCGCCGTGCGGCCGGGTGACCGCGTGTCGCTGACGGCCGATCCCGCCGCCTGCCATCTGTTCGATTCCGCCGGCCGGGTGATTCGTCCGGCAACCGCCTGACAATTTCGCCTGAAACATCACAGCCTAGACATCGAGGAATGCCATGACAATCAAGGTCACCATCTGGAACGAGGGACGCCACGAGCAACTCCACAAGGAGGTTCAGGAGATCTATCCTGATCGTATCGACGGAGCGATCGCCGCCGGCATCGCCCATCCGGATTTCGAAATCCGCCGCGGCACGCTGGATGACCCTGATGAAGGCCTGCCGGACAGCGTGCTCAACGATACCGACGTGCTGCTCTGGTGGGGGCATATGGCCCATGAGGAAGTCAGCGACGGGCTGATCGACCGTGTGCAGCAGCGCGTGCTGAAGGGCATGGGGCTGCTGGTGCTGCATTCCGGCCACCACTCCAAGCTCTTCCGCCGGCTGATGGGCACCAATGCCAACCTCTCCTGGCGCGAGACGCCGGATGGCGATCTGGAGCGCGTCTGGGTGGTCAATCCGTCACATCCGATCGCCGAGGGGCTGCCGCCCTATTTCGAGGTCAATGCCTCGGAAATGTACGGCGAGCCCTTCGACATTCCGCAGCCGGACGAGCTTGTCTTCATCTCCTGGTATTCCGGCGGCGAGGTGTTCCGCAGCGGCTGCACCTTCCAGCGCGGGCGCGGGCGCATCTTCTTCTTCAGCCCCGGCCACGAGACCTACCCGATCTATCACGACAAGACCGTGCATAGGGTGATCTCGAACGGCGTCCGCTGGGCGCGGCAGAAACACACCGATGGCCGCATCCTGGAAAACTGGCAGCGAGCCGAGCCGCTGCACGGCCGCCCCGATAGACCGAAGGCCTGATCTATGGATATTGTGCGCCGGTCGTCTTGATATAAATCGAATAGACCGAACGCGTTGCGGTGATGAAGAGCCGGTTCTTCTTGGGGCCGCCGAAGGTGAGGTTGGACACCGTCTGCGGCACCCTGATCTTGCCGAGCAACGCTCCCTCGGGCGAAAAGCAGTGCACGCCGTCGGAGGCACTCGTCCAGAGATTGCCGGAGACATCGAAACGGAAACCGTCGGGATGGCCAACATCGAGGCTGCAGAAATAGCGGCTGTTGGCAAGCGTCCTGCCGTCGATGACGTCGAAAACGCGGATATGGCGCGGCACGTCATGTTTTGCGGAGCCGGAATCGGCAATATAAAGCTTCGTCTCATCGGGCGAGAAGGCAAGGCCGTTCGGCTGGATGAAATCCTCGACGACGGCGTCGATCGCGCCGCTTGTCGGATCGATCCGGTAGACGTTGCGCGTGGGCTGCTCGGGCTCGGCCTTGTGGCCCTCGTAATCCGACAGGATGCCGTAGGTCGGATCGGTGAACCAGACCCCGCCGTCGGAGTGCACGACGACGTCGTTCGGCGAGTTCAGCCGCTTGCCCCGGTAGCTGTCGGCGAGAACGGTGATGGTGCCGTCCGTCTCGGTGCGGGTGACGCGGCGGCCGCCATGTTCGCAGGAGACCAGCCGGCCCTGCCGGTCGCGGGTATTACCGTTGACGTAGTTGGACGGCGAGCGGAAGACGGAGACCGTACCATCCGGTGTCCAGCGCATCATGCGTTCATTCGGGATATCGCTCCAGAGAAGGCAGTTCAGGTCGGAAAACCAGACCGGGCCTTCCGTCCAGCGGCAGCCGGAATAAAGCTCCTCGAGGCCGGCGCTGCCGATGACCATTGCACCGAAGCGTTCGTCGCGGATCTCATAAATCGGATTGTCGCCCATGCCAGTTCCTCCCTGAATGCTGCCGTTCTTTTCCTAGCGGCAAAAACCTGGAGGTGCCAGAGCCCGGCGACGGAATTGCCGGGCTCTGGTTTCGTCAGACGGCCGCGACCGGATGCGGCGAACCGTCATAAGCGCCCCAGATCGACTGGTCGAAGCAGATGACCGAGCCGGTCATCAGGCCGGATTCGGAAGACGACAGGTAAGCGCAGGCGCGCGCCACCTCGTGCGGATCGACGAGGCGGCCGAAGGGCTGGCTTGCCGCCGCCTTCTCCAGCCAGTCGGCAGGTGCGCCGTGATATTCGCGCTGGATCCGGTCTTCGCCTTCGGAGGCCATCCAGCCGATGTTCAGACCGTTGACGCGGATGCGGTTGCGCAGGAGCGCGTAGGCAGTGTTCTTCGTCAGCGTTTCCAGCGCGCCCTTGGAGGCGCAATAGGCGGCGATGAAGGGCTGGCCTGCTTTGGCTGACATCGAACCGATATTGACGATCGTGCCCTCGATCTTTTCACGGCGCATGACCTTCACCGCTTCCTGCATCAGGAAAAACGGCGCGCGCACATTGACGGCGAACATGGCGTCGAAGAGCTCGGGGCTGGTATCGAGGATGGTGCCGCGATCGGTGATGGCGGCGGCATTGACCAGCGCATCGACACGGCCGAAGGTCTCGTCACAGGCGCGCACGACATGCTGTGCATCTTCGACCTTGCCGAGGTCGGCTTTGACGTAGACGATCCGGGCGCCAGTCGCGGCCGAAATCTCCGCCGCCTTTGCCTTGCCCTTGGCTTCGTTGCGGCCGCAGATGACGATGCCTTCGGCGCCGCGTTCGGCGAAGAGGCGGGCGATGGTCGCGCCTAATCCTTGCGTGCCGCCGGTGACGATGGCGATCTTGCCGTCGAGCCGGCCGTGGTCGGTGCTCATGTGGTTCCTCCATTGTGATGATGCGCGAATAGCCTCCCGCGGGTGCGGGACGCTTTTATCTCAGTGCCGATGCAAGAGGCTCGAGCTCCAAATCAGCTCAACTTCTTCTGCGCCTGCTCGGCAAGTGCTGCCGTAAAGACTTCATCGCTCCAGCCTTCCTTCAGCGCCTCATGCATCAACTGCGCCTGTGTCTTCGGCGCCAGTCCGCCAAGCGGCGGGTCGCGGTCGAGATTGGTCGGGAAGGAGTAGCCCTCGGCGCAGGCGGCGACGGCGTTGGCGATTTCGTCAAGCGAGAGCCTGCCCTGCAAAATCTTCAACGCGGGAAACAGCCTGACGCTCATCCTTTCGCGGTTGACGGTTTCCATTGCCCGGCCGAAGGCGGAGGAGACCTGCAGGAGGTTGGCGACACGCTTGATGTCGGCCGAGCGGTTGGTGCCGGCGGCATGGAAGAGGGCGGGATTGAAGAAGACGACGTCGCCTTTTTCGAGCGGCAGCTGGACATGGTTCCTCTCGAAATAATCCCGGAACTCCTGCCGCTTCAGCGCGAGATAGCCCGGCACATAGGTCTGGCTGTACGGCAGGAAGAGTGTCGGACCGCTTTCGAGCGGCATGTCGCAATGGGCGACCGCACCCTGTAGCGTCAGCACCGGCGAGAGCCGGTGCACATGCGCCGGGAACTGTTCGATCACCGTTGAGGACTGAAAGCCGAGATGGTAATCGCGGTGCGCCGACTGCGCCGCACCACCCGGATTGACGCGGTTGACCTGCGCCGTCATCTGGTAGCTCGGACCGAGCCAGGCTTCGCTGGCCAGCGCGATAATGGCGTTGCCGTAATATTCGGCGAAATTTGCCGGATCGGCGAGACAATGTTTTTCCAGCGAATTCCAGATGCGGTCGTTGGCGCCGGGCTTGGCGAAGTGATCGCCGCCGCCGCTCGCGGTGCGGTGCTGTTCCTCGATGATCGCGTCGAAGATCGTGCTGGCGCGGTCGATGACGGCGGTGTCTTCGTAAGCATGCTTGAACACGACGACACCAGGACCCTCACCGAAAGCTTCGCAGATTTCGGCCAACACGGCGCGTCGGCCTTCTGCCGTTGCGGCCGCTGCCATCACCTTGCGGCTGTTATAGATCAGCACGTTTTTTTCGACCGCAGACGCCGAGGGGTAATCGGCAAGTACAGTCGCCTTTTCCGCAAGGCTGCGGAAATCATCGAGATCGCAGGCCTCTTCGCTCAGCCAGACGCGGTCGGCGCGCAGTTTCTGCTGGTTGTCGGTTTTCATAGCGGGCTCCTCCCTCTTTCCGATGGGGGCACTATACGCCGCAGTGCGCGGTGATATAGATCAGAAATCCATCAAAAAACCATCAGGCCAATCGCATGGCACATCTCTTTCTCGTCAAGGACATCGCCTTCCAGGCCGGACTCAGCACCGCCACCGTCGACCGGGTGCTGAACGGCAGACCGGGCGTGCGCCGGCAGACTGAAATGCGGGTGAAGGCGGCGATCGCGGAGCTGGAGAAGCAGCAGGCCGGGGCGATGGGCAGCGGCCGCGTGCTGGCCATCGATATCGTCATGGAGACGCCGCAGCGTTTCAGCGATGCGGTGCGCGCCGCCTTCGAGGCGGAGATGGCGACCTTCCTGCCCGGCGTCTTCCGCTGCAGGTTCCACTTCGCCGAGGTGATGAAGCCGGCCGAACTGGTGCAGCTTCTCGACCGCATCCGGCTGCGCGGCACGCACGGCATCGTGCTGAAGGCGCCTGACGTCGCTGAGGTGGCTGCCGCCGTGGCGCGGGCGGATGCCGCCGGCATTCCCGTGGTGACGCTGGTGACCGACTTGCCGAATTCGGCCCGCATCGCCTATGCCGGCGCCGACAACCGGGCGGCAGGAGAGACGGCCGCCTATCTGATCGGTGAATTTCTCGGGACTGATGGCGGCAAGGTGCTGGCAACGCTGTCGAGCGGACGGTTCCGCGGCGAGGAGGAGCGCGAAATCGGCTTCCGCCGGGTCATCCGCGCTCGTTATCCCGCCATCGGCATCACCGAAATCAGCGAGGGGCACGGCACCGATGCCGCGACGGGAACGCTTGCCGCGGCAGCGCTTGCGGCCGACCCCGCCATCAACGCCGTCTATTCGATCGGCGGCGGCAACCGGGCGGTGCTTGCGGCCTTCGACGCGGCCAAACGTCCCGTCCGCGTTTTCGTTGCCCATGATCTCGATGCGGACAACCGCGCCTTGCTTGCGGCGCGCCGGATCGGCTTCGTGCTGCACCACGATCTCAGGACTGATGCGCGCTCGGCCTTCAGGGCGATCATGAGCCGCGCGACTGCATTGCCGCGAACGGTTCCGGCCTCGCTTTCATCAGTCGAAATCGTCACGCCTTACAATATGCCTGCGGGCGACTGAGCCAATTGGCTTTCCTTCCATGCCGAATTCGGGCTACAGATTTGGCACGGGTGAAGGTGGAACATGGATTACAGCGACGTCAGCACGATTGCAGCCTGGATCACGGAGCAGGGACTGAAGGGCGCTTCGGAAGCCGAGCTGATGACCGGCTTCTGCTCGGCTTGCCGGGATGCCGGCCTGCCGCTCGACCGCGGTCTGGCGCTGATGGATACGCTGCATCCGGTGCATGAGGGCCGAGCCTTCCGATGGGACAGCGTCGAGGAGATCCAGACCGAGTTCGAATATGGTCCGACGATCTCGGGGGAAGCGGCGTCGAACTGGCAGCGTTCGGCCTTCTATCATCTTTGGTCTCGCAACGAGCGGGAGATCCGCCGGCGTCTCGGTTTCGGCGATCCGATCGATTTCTCTATGCTCGATACGATCGCTGAAGCCGGCCACACGGATTTCGTGGCGATGATGCATCGTTTTTCCGAGGCTGGCACGATCGGCGAGATGGATTGCTTCTTCTCGCATTTCG
>Ga0102590_1001008_pt1 | contig 48039 bp, 42 predicted proteins | sample AraplaMF_Col_mMF_FD_76859 | JGI IMG/M metagenome (GOLD analysis project Ga0102590, IMG submission 76859) | Arabidopsis root microbial communities from the University of North Carolina, USA - plate scrape MF_Col_mMF | ecosystem: Host-associated > Plants > Roots > Endosphere | place: USA... | reverse complement strand
GCGCTGAGGATTTATCGCAAGAAGGAGCCGCGGTGAACAATCAATGGTTCTCCAAAGTCGCTGTCTGGCTGGTGATCGCACTCGTGCTGTTCACCGTGTTCAAGCAGTTCGACAAGGGTGCAATGCAAGGCAGCCAGATCGGCTACTCCGACTTCCTCGAGGAAGTGCGCAGCAAGCGGATCAAGAGCGTGCAGCTGCAGGAAGGCCCGTCGGGCACCGAGATCAAGGCCAAGACCACCGACGACAAGGACCTGCGCACCACCGCAACCTTCCTCGACCGCGGCCTGGTCGGCGACCTGATCAACAACAACGTCAAGTTCGACGTCAAGCCCCGCGAGGAGCCGTCGATCCTGCTGAGCATCCTCGGCTCCTGGGGACCGATGCTGCTGCTGATCGGCGTGTGGATCTACTTCATGCGCCAGATGCAGGGCGGCGGCAAGGGCGGTGCGTTCAGCTTCGGCAAGTCGAAGGCGCGCATGCTCGACGAGGCCAACAACTCCACCACCTTCGCCGACGTCGCCGGTTGCGACGAGGCCAAGGAAGAGGTCAAGGAGCTGGTCGACTTCCTGAAAGACCCGCAGAAGTTCCAGAAGCTCGGCGGCCGCATTCCGCGCGGCGTGCTGCTGGTCGGCCCTCCGGGCACCGGCAAGACGCTGCTGGCTAAGGCGATCGCCGGTGAAGCCAAGGTGCCGTTCTTCAGCATCTCGGGCTCCGACTTCGTCGAGATGTTCGTCGGCGTCGGCGCGGCCCGCGTGCGCGACATGTTCGAGCAGGCCAAGAAGAGCGCCCCCTGCATCATCTTCGTCGACGAAATCGACGCGGTCGGTCGCCACCGCGGTGCCGGCCTCGGCGGCGGCAACGACGAGCGCGAGCAGACGCTGAACCAGATGCTGGTCGAGATGGACGGCTTCGAGACCAACCTGGGCGTCATCGTGATGGCGGCGACCAACCGTCCCGACATCCTGGATCCGGCGCTGCTGCGTCCGGGTCGCTTCGACCGCCAGGTCTACGTGACCCTGCCCGACATCCGCGGCCGCGAACAGATCATCAACGTGCACATGCGCAAGGTGCCGGTGGGTGCGGACATCCGCGCCGACATCCTGGCGCGCGGCACCCCGGGGTTCTCGGGTGCCGACCTGGCCAACCTGGTCAACGAGGCCGCGCTGTTCGCCGCGCGCCGCAACGGCCGCGTCGTCGAGATGATCGACTTCGAGCGCGCCAAGGACAAGATCATGATGGGCGCCGAGCGCAAATCGATGGTCATGGACGAGGAAGAGCGCCGCAACACCGCGTACCACGAGGCCGGCCACGCGCTGATCGGCCGCATGCTGCCCAAGCTCGATCCGGTCCACAAGGTCACGATCATCCCGCGTGGCCGTGCGCTGGGCGTCACGCTGTCGCTGCCCGAGAAGGATCGCTACAGCTACGACCGCGAGTACATGCTGAACATGATCAGCATGCTGTTCGGCGGCCGCATCGCCGAAGAGGTGTTCATGCACCAGATGACCACCGGCGCGTCGAACGACTTCGAGCGTGCGACGCAGATGGCGCGCGACATGGTCACCCGCTACGGCATGACCGATGAGCTGGGCCCGATGGTCTATGCCGAGAACGAGAGCGAAGTCTTCCTGGGCCGCTCGGTGACCAAGCAGGTCAACGTGTCGGAACAGACGATGCAGAAGGTCGACGACGTGATCCGCCGCATCATCGACGAGCAGTACGCGATCGCGCGCAAGCTGATCGAGGACAACCAGGACAAGATGCACGCGATGGCCAAGGCGCTGCTCGAATGGGAAACCATCGACACCGACCAGATCGACGACATCATGAACGGCCGCCCGCCGCGTCCGCCGAAGGACTGGGGCCCGGCTTCCGGCAAGCCGAGCGGCACGACGCCGCCCGTCAAGCCGGACGGCGCACCGGCCGCGGCCTGAGCGCTTCGCCGGTTCGCCGGTTCGATCAGACAACGGGGCTTCGGCCCCGTTTTTTCATGGCGAGGAGAATCCACGATGCACTGGCAGACCACGCGCTTCACCATCGACCTCGACCGCCCCCGCGTGATGGGCATTGTCAACATCACGCCCGATTCGTTCTCGGACGGTGGTGCCCATGCCAGCACGCGCGCGGCGCTGGCGCACTCCGAGCAGTTGCTGAAGGAGGGTGCCGACATCCTCGACCTGGGTGCCGAATCGAGCCGGCCCGGTGCCGACCCGGTGCCGCTGGCCGAGGAGCTGGCCCGCCTGGTGCCGGTGCTGCGCGAGGCGCTGAAGCTCGGCGTGCCGCTGTCGATCGACACCTGCAAGGCCGAGGTGATGCAGGCCGCGCTGGACCTGGGCGCCGACATCGTCAACGACATCTTCGCGCTGCGCGGACCGGGTGCGGAAGCCGCCGTGGCGGCCCATCCGCGCTGCGGCATCTGCCTGATGCACGCCCAGGGCGAACCGAAATCGATGCAGGCCGCGCCGCATTACGACGATGTCGTGGCCGAGGTGCGGGCCTTCCTGCGTGGGCGCTGCGAAGCCTTGCTGGCCCGCGGTGTCGCGGCCGACCGGCTGGTGGTGGACCCCGGCATCGGCTTCGGCAAGACCGTGGAGCACAACTTCGCGCTGCTGGCGCGCCAGCGCGAGCTGCTGGCCGACGGCCGGCCGGTGCTGGCCGGCTGGTCGCGCAAGAGCAGCCTGGGCGCCGTCACCGGCCGGGCCGTCGGCGAGCGCCTGGCGGGCAGCCTCGCGGCCGCGCTCGGCGCGGTGCAGAACGGCGCCAGCGTGTTGCGGGTCCACGACGTGACCCCCACAGTGGATGCCCTCAAGGTGTGGGGTGCGGCCGGCCTGATCGGGCTCGGGCGCCCCTGATTGCCGCAAAATCCCGACCTCACCGAGCCTGGGCGTGGAGACCACAGCATGAGCAGAACCTATTTCGGCACCGACGGCATTCGCGGCACGGTCGGGCAGTCCCCGATCACGCCCGATTTCATGCTGCGCCTGGGCCATGCCGTCGGCCGCGTGCTGAAGTCGGGCATCGACAAGCCCACGGTGCTGATCGGCAAGGACACCCGCATCTCCGGCTACATGATCGAGTCCTCGCTCGAAGCGGGCTTCGCGTCGGCCGGTGTCGACGTGCTGCTGACCGGGCCGCTGCCGACGCCGGGCGTCGCCTACCTGACGCGTGCGCTGCGGCTCGACCTGGGCGTCGTGATCAGCGCATCGCACAACGCCTTCCCCGACAACGGCATCAAGTTCTTCTCGGCCCGCGGCGAGAAGCTGCCCGACGAATGGGAGCAGCGCGTCGAGGCCACGCTCGCGCAGGAGCCGCAATGGGTCGATTCGGCCCGCCTGGGCAAGGCGCGCCGGCTCGAGGCCGCGCGCGGCCGCTACGTCGAGTTCTGCAAGAGCACCTTCAGCAATGACCTGTCGCTGAAGGGCCTGAAGGTGGTCGTCGATGCGGCGCACGGGGCCGCCTACCAGTGCGGGCCGGACGTGTTCCATGAACTCGGCGCCGAGGTGGTCGCGATCGGCTGCAGCCCCGACGGCGTCAACATCAACGACGGCTTCGGTGCCACTGCGCCGGCGGCCCTGGTCAAGGCGGTGCGCGAGCACCGGGCCGACTACGGCGTCGCGCTCGATGGCGATGCCGACCGGTTGCAGCTGGTCGACGCCGAGGGCCGGCTCTACAACGGCGACGAGCTGCTGTACGTGATGGTGGCCGACCGCCTGGCGCAGGGCCAGCGCGTGCCGGGCGCGGTGGGCACGCTGATGACCAACATGGCGGTCGAGGTGGCGCTGAAGGCGCAGGACATCGAGTTCGTGCGCGCCAAGGTCGGCGACCGCTACGTGCTGGAAGAGCTGTCGGCGCGCGGCTGGCTGCTGGGCGGCGAGGGCTCGGGCCACCTGCTCGCGCTCGACAAGCACACCACCGGCGACGGCATCGTCAGCGCGTTGCAGGTGCTGCAGGCGGTGAGCCGCAGCGGCAAGTCGCTGGCCCAGCTGGTCGAGGCGGTGACGCTGTTCCCGCAGGTGCTGATCAATGTGAAGCTGAAGCCGGGGCAGGACTGGAAAGCCGCCCCGAAGCTGGCCGAAACGCAGGCGGCGGTGCAGCGCGAACTCGGCAACGAAGGCCGGCTGCTGATCCGCCCCTCCGGCACCGAGCCGCTGGTGCGCGTGATGGTGGAGGCGCGCGATGCGGCCCAGGCCAAGGCCTGCGCAGAGCGCCTGGCCGACACCCTGCGCGCCTGACCGGGGCCTTACTTCGTGGCCGGGATGAAGACGCGGTCGACGATCTGAACGACGCCGTTGCTGGCCTTCAGGTCGGCTTGCGTCACGACGGCGTCTTCGACCGTCACGAAAGTGCCTGACTTCGACAACGCCAGGTTGCCGCCCTGCAGCGTCTTGGCCGGGCCGTTCTTGATGTCGGCCGAGGTCAGTTGGCCGGCCACCACGTGGTAGTTCAGCACCGCGGTCAGCATGGCCTTGTCCTTGGACAGCGCATCCATGGTCTTGGCCGGCACCGCCTTGAACGCGTCATTCGTCGGCGCGAAGATCGTGTACGGGCCGGGGCCGTTCAGCGTCGCGGCCAGGCCGGCGTCATTGATCAGCTTGTTCAGCGTCGACAGCTCGGGCGTCGTCGCGGCCACTTCGGCGACCGTCTTCGGTGCCGGGGTGGTGGCACAACCGGTGGCGAGCAGGGTCAGGGCGGCAGCGCCGGCGATCAGCCAGTTTCTCTTGTTCATCGGGGTTCTTCCTTCGGGGGTTGAGGCTGGCTGGCAGCTTATGGACCCGATGTGACAAGGTCGTGAATCCTTCATGACAGTGCCTTCCACCGGGCGTCGCAGGGATTTCCGGCGCGTAAAACACCTGTCGGATGCCATTCGTGTCACCGGCCTGTCACACAGCACTTTTACAGTCCCGGCATTCCTCCAGCCAGTACCCGAAAGGTGCGCACAATGAATTTCCTGTCGTTCCGGTCCGTGGCCACGATGGTGGCCGTCAGCGCGATCTCCTCGGTCGCGGTCGCCCAAGACATCACCGGCGCCGGCGCCACGTTCCCGGCCCCGCTGTACGCCAAGTGGGCCGAGGCCTACAACAAGGCCAGCGGCGCCCGCATCAACTACCAGTCGGTCGGATCGGGTGCCGGCCTGAAGCAGATCCGCTCGAAGACGGTCGATTTCGGCGCCTCCGACATGCCGTTGAAGGACGACGAACTGGCCAAGGACGGCCTGGTGCAGTTCCCGACCGTGATCGGCGGCGTGGTGCCGGTGGTCAACATCAAGGGCATCAACCCCGGCCAGATCAAGCTGACCGGACAAGCGCTGGGCGACATCTACCTGGGCAAGGTCACGAAGTGGAACGACCCGTCGCTGGCCGCGCTGAACCCCGGCGTGCCGCTGCCGGACGCCGCGATCTCGGTGGTGCGCCGCGCCGACGGCTCGGGCACCAGCTTCATCTTCACGAACTACCTGTCGAAGGTGAACACCGAGTGGAAGGACAAGGTCGGTGAAGGCACCGCCGTCAACTGGCCGACCGGCGCGGGCGGCAAGGGCAACGAAGGCGTCTCGTCGTACGTGCAGCGCCTGCCCAACTCGATCGGCTACGTCGAGTACGCCTACGCGAAGCAGAACAAGATGTCGTACGTGCTGCTGAAGAACAAGGACGGCAACTTCGTCGCGCCGGACGATGCCAACTTCAAGGCCGCCGCCGCCGGCGCCGACTGGAGCAAGACCTTCTACCAGGTGCTGACCGAGCAGGCCGGCAAGGACGCCTGGCCGCTGACCGGCGCCACCTTCATCATGATGCAGAAGTCGCAGGACAAGCCGGTGCAGGCGACGAACTCGCTGAAGTTCTTCGACTGGGCCTACGGCAACGGTGACAAGATGGCCGCCGAGCTCGAATACGTCTCGCTGCCGGACGCGGTGAAGGCGCTGGTGCGCAAGCAGTGGGGCGAGATCAAGGACGCCTCGGGCAAGGCTGTCGCGTACAAGTAAATCCCCGCAAGCAACCTCGGGCGGCGAGCCTCGTCAGGCCTCGCCGCCCTCGCCTGGAGGGAAAAACCGTGGCCGCTACACTCCCCGCATCGCACTACGACAAAGACGAGATGCAACGCTCCGACCCCCTGGGGCAGCCACCCTCGACCCGCCGTTCCGCACCCTGGGCGGACACCGTCTTCTCGCTGCTGGCGCACGGCGCCGCGATCCTCACGCTGCTGCTGCTGGCCGGCATCATCGTTTCGCTGGTGATCGGCGCCGCGCCGGCCATCCGCGAATACGGGTTGAGCTTCCTGTGGCGCAGCGAGTGGGATCCCGTCAAGGACCAGTACGGCGGCCTCGTGATGATCTACGGCACGCTCGCCACCTCGGCGATCGCGTTGCTGATCGCCGTGCCGGTGAGTTTCGGCATCGCGCTGTTCCTGACCGAGCTGTCGCCCAACTGGCTGCGCCGTCCGCTGGGCGTCGCGATCGAGTTGCTGGCGGCCGTGCCGTCCATCGTGTACGGCATGTGGGGCCTGCTGGTGTTCAGCCCGGTGCTGTCGCAGTACGTGCAGCAGCCGCTGCAGGCCGCGTTCGGCAACGTGCCCGTCGTCAAGTCGCTGGTCTCCGGCGCGCCGGTGGGCATCGGCATCCTGTCGGCCGGCATCATCCTTGCGATCATGATCATCCCGTTCATCGCCGCGGTGATGCGCGACGTGTTCGAAGTGACGCCCGCGATGCTGAAGGAATCGGCCTACGGCCTGGGTTCCACCACCTGGGAGGTCGTCTTCCGCGTGGTGCTGCCTTACACCAAGACCGGCGTCATCGGCGGCATCATGCTGGGCCTGGGCCGCGCGCTCGGCGAAACGATGGCGGTCACCTTCGTGATCGGCAACGCCAACCAGCTGAACGGCCCGTCGCTGTTCGAGGCGGCCAACAGCATCACCTCGGTGCTGGCCAACGAATTCGCCGAAGCCGGCGAGGGCCTGCACCAGGCCTCGCTGCTGTACCTGGCGCTGGTGCTGTTCTTCATCACCTTCGTCGTGCTGTCGCTGTCGAAGATGCTGCTCGCGCAGCTCAAGAAGGGCGAGGGATCGCGCTCATGAACACCGCAACCAACACCATGGGCGCAGCCATCGGCCCGGTCGAGGCCGGCCGGCTGGCCAAGGCGCGCAGCCGCCGCCGCGTCAACGCGGTCGCGCTGACGCTGTCGATGGCCGCGATGGCCTTCGGCCTGTTCTGGCTGATCTGGATCCTGGTCGAGACCTTCCGCCTCGGCATCGGCGGCCTGACCTGGTCGGTGCTGACCGAGATGACGCCGGCGCCGCAGGCCGAGATCGGCGGCTTGGCGAACGCGATCTACGGCTCGCTGGTGATGGTGACGCTGGCCACGCTGGTCGGCACGCCGATCGGCGTGCTGGCCGGCATCTACCTGGCCGAGTACGGCCAGAAGACCTGGCTCGGCAGCGTCACCCGCTTCATCAACGACATCCTGCTGTCGGCGCCGTCGATCGTGATCGGCCTGTTCATCTACGCGGTGATCGTCGCGCGCTTCAAGACCTACTCGGGCTACGCCGGCGTGCTGGCACTGGCGCTGATCGTGATCCCGGTCGTGATCCGCACCACCGAGAACATGCTGTCGCTGATCCCGCATTCGCTGCGCGAGGCCGCCTATGCACTGGGCACGCCGAAGTGGCGCGTGATCACCAGCGTGACGCTGAAGGCGGCGCGTGCCGGCGTGATGACCGGCGTGCTGCTGGCCTTCGCCCGCATCGCCGGCGAGACCGCGCCGCTGCTGTTCACCGCGCTGTCGAACCAGTTCTGGACCAGCAACCTGTCGGGCCCGATGGCCAACCTGCCGGTGACCATCTTCAAGTTCGCGATGAGCCCGTACGAGAACTGGCAGAAGCTGGCCTGGGCCGGCGTGTTCCTGATCACCCTCGGCGTGCTGGCACTGAACATCTTTGCCCGCGTGATGTTCCGCAACAAGCACTAGAGAACCAGAAAGAACGACATGGACGTCAAAGTCGAACTCCCGGTGACCGAGAAGGCCAAGATCTCGGTGCGCAACCTGAACTTCTACTACGGCAGCTTCCACGCGCTCAAGCGCATCAACCTGGACATCCCCGAGAAGAAGGTCACCGCCTTCATCGGGCCGTCGGGCTGCGGAAAATCGACGCTGCTGCGCACCTTCAACCGCATGTTCGAGCTCTACCCCGAACAGCGCGCGGAAGGCGAGATCCTGGTCGACGGCGAGAACATCCTCAAGTCGAAGCAGGACGTCTCGCTGGTGCGCGCCAAGATCGGCATGGTGTTCCAGAAGCCGACGCCGTTCCCGATGTCGATCTACGACAACATCGCGTTCGGCGTGCGCCTGTTCGAGACGCTGCCGCGCGTCGAGATGGACGAGCGCGTCGAGTGGGCGCTGAAGAAGGCCGCGCTGTGGAACGAGGTCAAGGACAAGCTGACGCAAAGCGGCTCGGGCCTGTCCGGCGGCCAGCAGCAGCGCCTGTGCATCGCACGCGGCATCGCGATCAAGCCCGAGGTGCTGCTGCTCGACGAACCCTGCTCCGCGCTGGACCCGATCTCCACCGGCAAGATCGAGGAGCTGATCCACGAGCTGAAGAACGACTACACGGTGGTCATCGTCACGCACAACATGCAGCAGGCGGCACGTTGTTCCGACTACACCGCGTACATGTACCTCGGTGACCTGATCGAGTTCGGCGTCACGTCGGACCTGTTCATGAAGCCGAAGAAGAAAGACACTGAGGACTACATCACCGGCCGGTTCGGTTGAGCGGAGCAAAGACCATGACGGACAAGCATCTTTCCACCCAGTTCGACGCCGAACTCAGCGGCATCTCGACGCGCGTGCTCGAGATGGGCGGGCTGGTCGAATCCCAGGTCGCGCAAGCGGTCTATGCGCTGACCAACTTCAGCGGCGAGATCGCCAGCGACGTGCTGCGCAACGAGGAGCGCGTCAACGCGATGGAGATGGAGATCGACCGCGATCTGTCCAGCATCATCGCGCGGCGCCAGCCGACGGCGCGCGACCTGCGCCTGCTGATCGCGATCTCGAAGACCATCGCCAACCTCGAGCGCGTCGGCGACGAGGCGGCGCGCATCGCCCGCACCGTGCAGCGCCTGATCAACACCGGCGTGTCGAGCCGGCTGCGCCTGCCGGTCAACGACCTGGCCTTCGAGGCCGAGCTGGCGGTGGCCCAGCTGCGCAAGGCACTCGATGCCTTCGCACGGCTCGACACCGCCAAGGCGCTCGAGGTGCTGAAGCAGGACGACCAGATCGACCAGGAGTTCGACGGCCTGATGCGCAAGCTGATCACCTACATGATGGAAGACCCGCGCACCATCTCGTCGAGCATCGACCTGGTGTTCGTCGCCAAGGCCATCGAGCGCGTGGGCGACCATGCGAAGAACCTCGCCGAGGTCATCATCTACGTGGTGATGGGCACCGACGTGCGGCACAACACCGTCGAGACGGTGGAGTCGATGGTCGTCCGATGATCCAACTGCAAGGGAGCCCCGAATGAGCCAGGTGCTGGTGGTCGAAGACGAATCGGCGATTGCCGAGCTGATGTCCATCAACCTGCGGCATGCCGGCTACGAAGTCGTGGTCGCCGCCACCGCCGACGAGGCGCTGGTGCAGGTCGACCGGGTGCTGCCCGACCTGGTGGTGCTCGACTGGATGCTGCCGGGCGAATCCGGCATCTCGCTGGCCAAGCGCTGGCGCTCGCAGCCGCGCACGCGCGAGCTGCCGATCATCATGCTGACGGCACGCGCCGCCGAATCCGACAAGATTTCCGGCCTCGACGCCGGGGCCGACGACTACCTGACCAAGCCGTTCTCGACCCACGAGCTGATGGCGCGCATCCGCGCGGTGCTGCGCCGCAAGGCGCCCGAGGCGCTGGATTCGGCGGTCGAGGTCGGGCCGCTGAAGCTCGACCCGGCGACGCGCCGCGTGTCGCGCGAAGGCCAGGAGGTGCGTGTCGGTCCGACCGAGTTCCGCCTGCTGCATTTCTTCATGACCCATCCCGAGCGCGTGCACAGCCGCTCGCAGCTGCTCGACCGCGTGTGGGGCGACCATGTGTTCATCGAGGAACGCACGGTCGACGTGCACGTGAAGCGGCTGCGCGAGGCGCTGAACCCGGTCAACTGCTCGCAGATGATCGAGACGGTGCGTGGCGCGGGCTATCGCTTGACGCAGCAGGTGCAGTCCCTGTCGGCGTGATGGCAGGTTGCATCCGATGAGTTGGCTGCTGCCGCGCTTCCTGGCCGGCGTCCTCGCGATGGCGGTGGGTGGCGCGATCGGCTATGTGCTGGGCGAGATGGTGCATGCGCCGCTGATCGGCGTCTGGCTCGGAACGCTGCTGTCCGTCAGTGGCCTGGCGCTGATCGATGCGGTGCGCGGCTTCAGGCTGATGCGCTGGCTCAGCGGCTCGATGGAAGGGCCGGCACCGCGCGACACCGGCTTCTGGGGCGAGATGGGCTACCGCATCGAGCGTGCGGTGCTGGCGCGCGATCGCAGCGTGGCGCACGAGCAATCGCGGCTCTCGCACTTCCTGTCGGCGATCGAAGCATCGCCCAACGGCGTGCTGCTGCTCGACCAGAACGACCAGATCGAGTGGTGCAACTCGGTGGCCGCCGATCACTTCGGGCTCGACCCGGTGCGCGATCGTCGCCAGCGCGTCACCAACCTCGTGCGCGCGCCGGTCTTCGTCAGCTACCTGCAGGCCGGCCGGTTCAACGATGCGGTGTCGGTGCCCGACCTGCGCAACCGCGGCACGCTGTCGGTCTTCATCCGGCCGTACGGCGACGGGCTGAAGCTGGTGCTGTCGCTCGACGTCACCGAGCGCGAACGCTCCGAAGGCATGCGGCGCGATTTCGTCGCCAACGTGTCGCACGAGATCCGCACGCCGCTGACGGTGCTGTCGGGCTTCATCGAGACCATGAGCAACCTGCCGCTGACCGAGGTCGAGCGGCGCCGCGTGCTGACGCTGATGTCGCAGCAGACGCAGCGCATGCAGACGCTGGTGGCCGACCTGCTGACGCTGGCCCAGCTGGAAGGCAGCCCGCGGCCGCCCAGCGACCGCTGGATCGCCGTCAGCAAGCTGTTCGCGCAGGCGCAGGCCGATGCCAGCGCGCTGTCGATGGGGCGGCACCAGCTGAGCTTCTCGGGCGCCGACGCGGCGCAGCTGGCCGGCAGCGAGAGCGAGCTGATGAGCGCGGTCGGCAACCTGGTGACGAATGCGGTGCGCTACACGCCGGAGGGCGGGCGCATCGCGGTGAACTGGCGCGTGCGCGAGGACGGTGCCGGCGAGGTCGCGGTCAGCGACACCGGGCCGGGCATCGCGCGCGAGCACCTGCCGCGTCTGACCGAGCGCTTCTACCGCGTCGACGGCAGCCGCTCGCGCGACACCGGCGGCACCGGGCTCGGGCTGTCGATCGTCAAGCACGTGGTGCAGCGGCACGGCGGCGAGCTCGACATCCACAGCGAGATCGGCAAGGGCTCGCGCTTCTGCCTGGTGTTGCCGGCAGCGCGCGTGCGCTTCCTGGAGCCGGCGCCGGATCCGCGGCGCGCGATCGACCAGGTGTCGTAGCCCGGATGCCAATCCGGGACCGCGCCGGCACCGCCGACCCGGATTGGCATCCGGGCTACGGGCCGCGGCGGTAGACGGCTGCCACCTCGTCGCTGTCCGACGGCCGCAGTTCGCGGGCCAGCAACTGCCAGCCGGCCGGCGCAGGCGCCTGGCGGCGCAGCGTTTCCATGATGACCAGGAACTCGCAGGTCGTGCGATCGGCCGGCAGCGTCGCGTCGACGCGGTAGCCGCCGAAGTACTCCAGCGCCACCAGCTGGGCCCGGCTCAAGCCCGGCGCGGCAATGCAGGCATCGCTGGGCACGTTGCGCGCGATGCGCGTCACCAGCGGCCGGTAGCTGCGCGCGTAGTCGAACAGCGGCAGGCCCAGCGTCATCAGCAGCGACCAGCACAGCGCCACGCCGCTGGCCGGCAGCACCAGGCTCTTCCACAGCGGATGGCGGTGCCGCCCGGTGCGCCACTTGACCAGCCACAGCCACGCCAGCGTCGCCGCGATCGCCACCAGCAGCGCGATCAGCGAGAAGCTGGGCACGAAGCCCGGCGCCAGGCGCGCGACGTTGGCGGCCGGCTTGGCCGGCACGCCGGTGTAGACCGAGGCGTAGACCACCCAGATCGCGAGTGCCCAGACGCTGAAGAAGAACACCGAGAACCAGTCCATCGCGGCCGAGGTGCCGCGGTGCAGCGTCGGCAGCGCGAAGGCGGCCAGCACCGCGAGCGGCGGCAGGCCCAGCATCAGCGCGCGGTCGGAGCCGCCCATCGCCAGGCAGGCCACGACGCTGACGACCACGCAGCCCAGCGGGGCGGTGATGTGCCGGTTCAGCCACTGGGCACGCCAGCGCCACAGCGTCCAGAACGCCAGCAGCCAGCCCGGCCACATGAACCACGCGAACAGCTTGGCCAGGCTGACGAAGTCGTTCAGCTCCACGTAGCCGTCGAGCCGCCAGCCCCAGGCGCCCAGCGCCGTCGCGACGATGAGCCCGAGCACGCCGCCGAACGCGATCCATGCGCTGAAGCGCCTTGCCGGCTCGTAGCTGGAGCGCGCGCAGACGATGCCGCCGACGACGGCGAGCAGCGCGCCGATCATCGGTGCGCCGCTGGCCGACAACGCCGGCAGCGCCACCAGCACGGCCGCCTTGCTCTGCCAGCTGCGGAACGGGCAGGACGCGAGCGCGTAGAGGTAGAGCGACACGCTGGCCAGTTGACCGAGCTCGGGCGTGGTCTCGTGGCCCAGCTGCAGCAGGCCGAGGCTGGCCATCAGCGCCAGCAGCGCGCCGTCGGCGATGGCACGCGCATAGTCGATCGGGTCGGCCTCGCCGCCGAAGGCGAACGGCACCGGCTGGGCCGCCTCGGTGCGCGCGAAGTGGTAGGTGCTGTACCAGGTCAGCAGCAGCGTCACGCCGAGCAGCAGCGTGAACGGGATGCGCGCGGCCAGCGGCGCGCCGAGCAGGCCGCCCAGCAGCTTGACGAACACGGCGCCCAGCCAGTAGGGCAGCAGCGCGGAGTCGCTCGGGATGCCGGCAACGGTGGGCGTCCACCAGCTGGTGCTGCCCTGCGCGATGTCGACCATGTAGCCGAAGGCCGTCATGTCGGCGGCCTTCCACGGATCGCGGCCGAACAGGCCGGGCAGCAGGTAGGCGGCGCAGAACAGCAGCAAGGCCAGCCGGGGCAGGCGCTGCGCGGCGCGCTGGGTGACGAGGGCAGGGTTGGGCGAGTTCAAGGGCGCTAGGGCGGTGAGGGGTTCGCGGGACGGCGACGATGATGCAGCAAGTTCGGCACGATCTTTCGCATGCGCCAATGAAAAAGGCAGCCCGCAGGCTGCCTTGTTTGCTTGAAGCCGCGAGGCTTACTTCTTGGTGGAGAGGTGCGCAAACTTGTTGCGGAACTTCTCGACGCGACCGCCCAGCGAGTCGATGCTCTTCTGGGTGCCGGTGTAGAACGGGTGCGATTCGCTCGTGGTTTCCAGCTTGATGAGGCCCATCTCGCGGCCGTCTTCCATCTTGATGGTTTCCTTGGTCTGCGCGCACGAACGCGTGACGAACTTGAAACCGTTGGACAGGTCCACGAAGCACACTTCGCGGTAATTCGGGTGGATGCCTTCTTTGGCCATGGGAAACCTCTTCAGCGCTGTGATGCCGGGAGCCACGCCAAACCTTTTGGCGCACTTTCCGGAATGCGGAAAACCGCGGATTATAGCCTGGTGGCGCCAGGCATCAACCGCCGCGACGCATCATGTCGAAGAAATCGTGGTTGTTCTTCGTGGATTTCATCTTGTCGAGGATGAATTCCATCGCCTCGATCTCGTCCATCGGGTACAGCAGTTTGCGCAGGATCCAGGTCTTCTGCAGGATTTCGGGCTGCAGCAGCAGCTCTTCGCGGCGCGTGCCGCTCTTGTTGATCAGGATCGACGGGTAGACGCGCTTCTCGGCCATGCGGCGATCGAGGTGGATCTCGCAGTTGCCGGTGCCCTTGAACTCTTCGTAGATCAGGTCGTCCATGCGGCTGCCGGTGTCGATCAGCGCGGTGCCGATGATGGTCAGCGAGCCGCCTTCCTCGACGTTGCGCGCGGCGCCGAAGAAGCGCTTCGGGCGCTGCAGCGCGTTCGAGTCCATGCCGCCGGTGAGCACCTTGCCGGACGACGGCAACACGTTGTTGTAGGCGCGGGCCAGGCGGGTGATCGAGTCGAGCAGGATCACGACGTCCTTCTTCATCTCGACCAGGCGCTTGGCGCGCTCGATCACCATCTCGGCCACCTGCACGTGGCGGGCCGCCGGCTCGTCGAAGGTGGAGCTGATGACCTCGCCGCGCACCGTGCGGACCATCTCGGTCACTTCTTCGGGCCGCTCGTCGACCAGCAGCACGATCAGGTAGATGTCGGGGTGGTTGGCGACCAGCGCATGCGCCAGCTGCTGCATCATCACCGTCTTGCCGGTCTTGGGCTGCGCCACGAGCAGCGCGCGCTGGCCTTTGCCGATCGGTGCGATCAGGTCGATGATGCGGCTGGTGACGTTCTCTTCGCTCTTGATCTCGCGTTCGAGCTTGAACTGTTCCTTCGGGAACAGCGGCGTCAAGTTCTCGAACATGATCTTGTGTTTGCTCTCCTCGGGCGTCAGGCCGTTGACGCGGTCGACCTTGACGAGGGCGAAGTAGCGTTCGCCGTCCTTGGGCACGCGCACCTCGCCTTCGACGGCGTCGCCGGTGTGCAGGTTGAAGCGGCGGATCTGGCTGGGCGACAGGTAGATGTCGTCGGTGGACGCCATGTAGCTGGCATCGGGGGCGCGCAGGAAGCCGAAGCCGTCGGGCAGCACCTCGAGCACGCCGTCGCCGAACACCTGCTCGCCGCCCTTCGCGCGCTTCTTCATGATCGCGAACATCAGCTCCTGCTTGCGCATGCGGGCGACGTTCTCGATCTCCAGCGCCTCACCCATCGTGATGAGCGCGGAGACGTGGAGCGCTTTCAATTCAGACAAATGCATGGGCGATGCCCCTGGAAAGAGTGCAAGCAGGGTCCCTGAAGCCGGACCGGAATCGATTGCTGCGACATGTTCGACATGCAGCCCGGCATGGGGCTGCTGGTGAACCTGGCACCGCTCTCGCGACGACAAATACTTTGGGGTTTTGGGCCGGACTCACGCGCTGCGGTCTACGTGACCGGAGGCGTGGTGGCAACTCTTCAGGCGGTGGCTTCGATCAATTCGGCCGATCAGTCCGGAGAATCCGAGCCGAGGCCACCGCGATTCAGACGATTATAGATGACCGTCGAGGAATGCCGTCAACTGGGCTTTGGACAGGGCCCCGACCTTGGTGGCGGCGAGCTGGCCGCCCTTGAACAGCATCAGCGTCGGGATGCCGCGGATGCCGAACTTGGCCGGCACGTCGCGGTTGTCGTCGACGTTCAGCTTGGCGATCTGCAGGCGACCGCTGTAGTCCTTCGAGACTTCGTCGAGGATGGGGGCGATCATCTTGCAGGGCCCGCACCACTCGGCCCAGTAGTCGACCAGGACCGGCTTGTCAGCCTGCAGGACGTCGCTGTCGAACGACGCGTCGGTGGTGTGCTTGATCAGTTCGCTGCTCATGGGGTTTGTCCTTGGACATGCGCCGCCCGTGGAGGGTGGCAAGGCACAATGATTCTGACACAAAGGCCCTGTTCACGCGGGGCGGGCCGACCTCACTTCCTCTATGGCTTCGATAGCGCCACGCCCTCTTGAACAGCCTTGAAACCGACCTGATCGCCTCCATTGCGGCCGATTCGCTCGCCTGGGCGGACATCGTCGCGCAGGTGCGCGGCTGGGCGGCGCGCGAGGCAGTGACGCTGGGCGGCAGCACCCTGCTGCTGCCGTTTGCGCAGCAGCTTGCTGCCGCGCGGCAAGCCTGGGTGCAGGCCGGTGGCTGGATGCCGGAGATCGAGACCACGCTGACGCTGGCGCACCGCCTGGGGCCGCCGCCGGCCGCGCAAGAGGGCCAGATCAGCTTCGACGTGCACCTCGACCGGCTTGCCGCCGCACGCATCCTGCGCGGCCAGGCCAGGCTGTCGGCGTGGGCGCGCAGCGACCCGCGTGCCTTCGACGATGCGGTGGCCGGCTTCGTGCGCCTGTCGCATGCGCTGGCGCGTGCGGCCGCCGCGGTGGCGCCGGACGAGCGCGATGCGCACTGGCGCCGCGCGCGTGCCGTGCTGGCCGCGGGCGAGGGGCCGGGCCTGACCGAACGGCAGATCGCGACCATCGCCGTCGAATGGGCGGCGGCCGCCCCGGCCCTGCACACCGATGCGCTGTTCGCGTTGCAGCCGTCGGCGTGGATCGTCGTGCGCGCCGGCGGCAGCGACCCGCTGGCCGAGGCCCTGCTGGCGCGCTCGAACGCGCCGGTGCTCGCGATCGACACCGACGCGCCAGCCCGGCGGCTGCCGCGGCGCGCGCCGGTGGTCGCGGTGTGCGAGGGCTTCGAGGACGAGGCCCAGTGCACCGCCGCGCAGGTGCTGGCGCACCTGCAGCAGGGCGAAGCACCGGTCGCGCTGGTCGCGCAAGACCGCCTGCTGGTGCGCCGCGTGCACGCGTTGCTGGCGCGCCAATCGGTCGCCGTGCTCGACGAAACCGGCTGGAAGCTGTCGACCACGCGCGCCGCGGCGCAACTGATGGGCCTGCTGCGCGCGGCCGGCGCGGCCAGTGCCGATGCGACGCTGGATGCGCTGAAGTCGCTGACCGCGCCGTGGCCCGGCCTGGGCCCGGTGGCTGCGATGACGCAGTCGCTGGAGGCGAGTTGCCGCCGCCACGGCTGGCGCCGCGCATCGCAGATCGACCTCGAGCAGCTGCACCCCGCCGAAGCGCGCCTGTGGACGGCCTTGCGCGATGCGCTGGCGCCGTTGGCGGAGCCTGGCCGGCGCCCGCTGCGCGACTGGTGCGCGGCCGTGCAGGCGATGCTGAAGGCGAGCGGCCTGGCCGACGCGCTGGCCGACGACGCGGCCGGGATGCAGGTGCTGTCGGCCCTGCGCCTGGCCGAAGGCGCCGGCTGGCCGGCGCAGGCCGGGCAGACCTCGATGTCGCTCGACCAGCTGCGCCAGTGGGTCGACGACGTGCTCGAAGAGGCCGCGTTCATCCCGCCCGCGCCGCCGCAGCCGGCCGTCGTGATCACGCCGCTGGTGCATGCGATGCTGCGGCCCTTCGCGGCGCTGGTGTTGCCGGGCGCCGACGAGCGCCACCTCGGTGCCGGCGTCGACACCTTGCCGTTCATCACCGATGCGCAGGCCGACTCGCTCGGCCTGCCGACGGCCGCCGGCCGGCGCGAACGCGAGGCCTTGTCGTTCGCGCACGCGCTGAACGCGCCGCGTGTGACGCTGCTGCGCCGCCACGTCGACGGCAGCGAGCCGCTGTCGGCCAGCCCGCTGCTCGAACGCCTGTCGCTCGCGCTGCGCAAGGAGGGGCGTGCGCTGCAACCCTGGATCGACCCGCGCGCCGCGCAGGCCGTCGCACCGCAGCCGGTCTACCTGCCCGCACCGCCGGCGCCCGGCCTGCTGCCCGATCAGCTGTCGGCCAGTGCGTGCGAGGCCTTGCGGGCCTGCCCGTACCGCTTCTACGCGCTGCACATGCTGAAGCTGCGCGAGCCCGGCGAGCTCGACGAAGAGGTCGAGAAGCGCGACTACGGCACCTGGCTGCATGCGGTGCTGCAGGAGTTCCACGCGACGCGCACCGCACCGGCCCCGGCCGGCGACGAAGCCGCGCGCCTGCTGCAGCTGGGCCGCACGATGCAGGACCGCGCCGGCCTGGCCGACGAAGACTTCCTGCCGTTTGCCGTCAGCTTCGGCCAGCTGGTGCCGCGCTACGTCGCCTGGCTGCACGAGCGCGATGCGCAGGGCATCGCGTGGGCCGAAGGCGAGCAGGCGCACGAGGTGCGGTTGCCGGCGCCGGCCGAGGTCACGCTGAACGGCCGCATCGATCGCGTCGACCGCCGCGTCGCCGGCGGCGCCGAGACCCTCGAGCTGATCGACTACAAGACCGGCAGCGAGACCGCGCTGCGCAACCAGGTGCGGCAACCGCTGGAGGACACGCAGCTCGCGTTCTATGCCGCGCTGATGCGCCCGCAGACCGAAGCGCGCCTGCAGGCCGTCTACCTGCTGCTCGATGCCGGCCACGAGATCCGCCAGGTGCCGCACCCCGACGTCGAGGCGAGTGCGCAGGCCTTGATCGACGGCCTGTCCGGCGAGCTGGCGCGCATCCGCGACGGCGCCGGCCTGCCCGCGCTCGGCGAGGGCCGCGTCTGCGAGTTCTGCGAGGCCCGCGGCCTGTGCCGCAAGGACCAATGGAGCGCGCCATGAACAACGCGCCGGCCTACCAGGCCGACGGCGCGCCGGTGTCGCGCGAGGCCTTCTATGCGATCGCCTGCGATCCGCAGCGCAGCGTCGTCGTCGAGGCCTGCGCCGGTGCCGGCAAGACCTGGATGCTGGTGTCGCGCATCGTGCGGGCCCTGCTCGACGGCGCCCGCCCGCAGGAGATCCTCGCCATCACCTTCACGCGCAAGGCCGCGGGCGAGATGCGCGAGCGCCTGGGCGAGTGGCTGGCCGGCTTCGCGTCGCCCGACGTCGACGACACGCGCCGCGCCGCCGAACTCGTCGCGCGCGGCGTGCCGCCGGCGCTCGCGGCCGAACTCGCGCCCCGGCTCGCCGGCCTGCACGAGCAGGTGCTCGAGAGCGGCCGCGCGGTCGAGATCCGCACCTTCCACGCCTGGTTCTCGCAGCTGCTGAAGACCGCGCCGCTCGACCTGCTGGCCGAACTGGGCCTGCAGCCGGGCATGAGCCTGATCGAGGACATCGACGAGCACCTGGGCGAGGTCTTCCGCCGCTTCCACGCGGTGCTGCTGGACGATGCCGCGCTGCAGGCCGACTACCAGGCGCTGATCGCCAAGCGCGGGCGTTCGCAGGCCGGCAAGTGGCTGTCGACCGTGCTCGACAAGCGCGTCGAGATCGAGCTCGCCGACGAGGCCGGCGTGCTGGACGACAGCGTGCCGTCGGCGGCGCAGCTGTGGCCGGCGCTGGCCGCGCTGGCGCACCCGTCGCACCAACTGGCCGACCCGGCGGCGCGCAGCCTGCTGCTGCGCGTGGCGGCATCGCTCGGCGCACAGGAGAAGCAGACGCCGCGCAAGCAGGGCGGCCTGCTGGAGCAGGCGCTGGCGATGGACGGCCACGAGGCCGCGTTGCAGGCGGCGCGCCAGGCCTTGCTGAACAGCAGCGGCCAGTTGCGCGCGCACCTGGCCGCGCCCGAACTGGACGAGGCGGTGGCGCTGCTCGACGCGATCGACCTGGCCTGCCGCCAGCAGGCCGCGCACGAAGAACACCTGCGCCTGGCCCGCCTCGCGCGCGTGCTGCTGGCGCAGTTCGCCGCCTTCAAGCGCCTGCGGGGCCTGGCCGACATGGCCGACCTGGAGCGCTGCGCGCTGGCGCTGCTGCGCGACGCCGACCTGGCCGGCTGGGTGCAGGAGCGCCTGGACACCCGCGTGCGCCACGTGCTGATCGACGAGTTCCAGGACACCAGCCCGCTGCAGTGGCATGCCTTGCACAGCTGGTTGTCGGCCTATGCCGGCGCCGGCGGCGGGGCGAGCGGGCAGAGGGCGCCGTCGGTCTTCATCGTCGGCGACCCGAAGCAGAGCATCTACCGCTTCCGCCGCGCCGAGCCGCGCGTCTTCGCCGCGGCCAGCGAGTTCGTCGCGCAGGGGCTGGATGGCCACCTGCTGGCCTGCGACCACACGCGGCGCAACGCGCCCGAGGTGATCGCGGCCTTGAACACGGTGTTCGATGCCGCCCAGCGCGCCGGGGAGTACAGCGACTTCCGCGCCCACACCACCGAGGTCGCGCCGATCGCGCGGGCCGGCGTGCGGGCCTTGCCGGGCGTCGAACGGCCGCCGCGCGTGGCCGCGGCCAAGGGCGAGGGCCAGCTGGTCTGGCGCGACAGCCTGACGACGCCGCGTCACGAGCCGGAAGAGGTGCTGCGCGAGCAGGAGGCGCACTGGGTGGCGCGCGCCGCCGGCGAGCTGGTGGCCGGCGGCACGGTCGCGCCGGGCGAGATCTTCGTGCTGTGCCGCAAGCGGGCCTCGCTGCGCCTGGTCGCGCAGGCGCTGCAGTCGCGCCACCTGCCGGTGGCCGCGGTCGAAGACCAGTCGCTGATGGATGCCCCCGAGGTGCGCGACCTGATCGCGATGCTGGATGCGCTGGCCTCGCCGCAGCACCGGCTGGCGCTTGCGCAGGCCTTGCGCAGCCCGCTGTTCGGGGCCACCGACGACGACCTGATCGCGCTCGCCGGCCAGGCCGCCGGCTCGGGCGACTGGTGGTCGGCGCTGCTGGCCCATCGCGCCGACGGCCGCCCCGCGCTGCAGCGCGCACGGCAGCTGCTGCCGGCCTGGCAGCAGGCGGCACGCGCGCTGCCGCCGCACGACGTGCTCGACCGCATCGTTTCCGACGGTGACTACCGCGCGCGCGTGGCCGCCGTCGTGCCGCCCGAGCAGCGCGCCGCCGCGCTGAACGCGATCGACGCGCTGCTGGGCCAGGCGCTGACGCTGGACGGTGCGCGCTATGCGACGCCGTACAACTTCGTGCGGGCGCTGAAACGGCGCGCGCTGAAGGTGGCGCCGCCGGCCCGGCGCGACGCGGTGCAACTGCTGACGGTGCACGGCGCCAAGGGCCTGGAGGCGCGCGTCGTCTTCATCATGGACAGCGCACCCGAACGCCCCGGCACCGAGACCGCGACCCTCCTGGTCGACTGGCCGGTGCACCTGGACCGGCCGGCGCGCTGCGCCTTCGTCTATTCCGAGGCCGACGTGCCGCCGTCGCTCGCGCCGGCCCTGCTGCAGGAGCTGGAAGCGCGGCGCCGCGAGGAGCTGAACGGCCTGTACGTCGCGGTGACGCGCGCCCGCGAGCAGGTGGTGTTCAGCCGCACCGAGCCGCACATCGCCGCGCCGGGCGCATCGTGGTGGCAGCGCGTCGAGGCGCTGGCGCAGCCCTGGGTGCCGGGCGACGCCGCCGTCGGTGCCGCGGGGCAGGGCGATTTCAGCCTGCCGCAGCTGCCGGCGGTGGCCGCGCCGCCGCCCGCACCGCCCGCCGGCCCTGCGCGCGACGACCGCGCATCGCGCCTCGGCCAGGCCGTGCACCGCACGCTCGAATGGGCCACCGGCGCGGCAGGCGAGGCCGACCTGGAAACCCTGGCCGGCGCTGCGGCCGTCGCCTTCGACAGCCCGCCGCGCGAGGTGCTGCGCCTGGCGCGCACGATGCTGGCGCACGCCAGCGGCCGCCGCTTCTTCGACCGCGCCGGCCTGCTGTGGGCCGGCAACGAGGTGGCGGTGGCGCACGCCGGCCAGCCGTTGCGCATCGACCGCCTGGTGGCGCTGGACGAGGCCGGCGCGCGCGTCTGGTGGGTGCTGGACTACAAGCTCGCCCACAAGCCGCAGGCCCAGGACGACTACCTGCAGCAGATGCGCCGCTACCGCGATGCGGTGCAGGCGCTGCAGCCGGGCGAACGGGTGCGCTGCGCGCTGATCGCCGGAACCGGCGAGGTCGTCGAGGTCGAGGTTTGACCCCTTCCGGCGCTGAATTGGGACGGCTTTTCCGGGTTCATCTGTGCACCGCCGCGAGGCATTCCGCCGTCCAATAGGGCAACTACGTCACGTTGCGACCTCGCCCCATGTCCGTTCCGGAGACACCTGCTGCCAAGCCCAACCCGACGCGTGCGTTCGGGCGCTACCAGCTGCGTCAGCTGCTGGGCAAGAGCGACCGCAGCATGGTCTGGCTGGCCTTCGACCCGCGGGCGGCGCAGGACGTGATGCTGACGCTGCCGCGCGTGCAGCCGGCCGACGCCGCCGCGCTGGAGGGCTGGACGCGCGAAGCCAAGCTGGCCGCGCGGCTGGACCATCCGAACCTGGCCCACGTGGTCGAGGTCGGCGTGCAGGACCATTGGCCCTACGTGGCCGTCGACCGCGCGCTCGGCATGACGCTGGCCGAACGGCTGGTGGCCTCGCCCGGGTTGGGCGCCAACGAGGCCGTCGGCTGGATCATCCAGGCACTGGAAGGCCTGGCCTTCGCGCACGAGGCCGGCGCCTGGCACGGCGACCTGCAACTGCACCACGTGCTGGTCAGCGAGCAGGGCACGGTGCGGGTGATGGCGCTGGCCGTCGCCGGCCAGGCCGAGGCGGGCGCGGTGGAACGCGCGCACGACCGCGCGATGCCGATGGACCCGAACCAGCTGCGTGCCGCGCGCCAGGCGGCCGTGCGCGACGTGCTGGCGGCCGGCCTGCTGCTGCACCACCTGCTGGTGGGCCAGCCGGCGCTCGACGAACCCGACACCGCGCGCGTCATCGACCGCCTGCCGCCGACCGGCCGCGAAATCATCCGGCTGCCCTGGGGCACCCCGAAACCCATTCCCGAAGCACTGCGCGCGATCGCCAACCGCGCCACCGACCGCCAGGAGCGCCAGCGCTACCACAGCGCCCGCACGATGCTGCGCGCGCTGACGGGCTGGCGCGAAGCCGATGCACAGGACAGCGGCGGCGCGATCGCACTGCTGATCGACCGCATGCGCAGCATCGGCCACCTGCCGGCCGCGCCGGGCGTGGCGCAGCGCGTCGCGCGGCTCGCGATGGCCGAGGGCCAGCGCACCGACGAGATCGCGCAGCAGATCCTGCAGGACATGGCGCTCAGCTTCGAGCTGCTGCGCACCGTCAACTCGGCCCAGGTGCAGGGCACGCAGGTCTCGGGCAACGGCCCGGTGCTGACCATCCGCCGCGCGGTGGCGCTGGTCGGGCTGAAGGGCGTGCGCAGTGCCGCCTCGGTGCTGCGCGCCTGGCCCGGCCCGCTGTCCGAGCCGCATGCCGCCGCGCTGCAGAAACTGATGGAGCGCGTGCGCCTGGCCGGCCACACCGCGCAGGTGCTGCGGCCGGCCGGCTACGACCCCGAGGTGGTCTACCTGATCGCGACGCTGCAGAGCCTGGGCCGGCTGATGGTGCAGTACCACTTTCCGGAAGAGGCCGAGCAGATCCGCCAGCTGATGCTGCCGCTGCCGCCCACCGAGCCGGGCGAGGCCGAGCAGCCGGGCATGTCCGAGGAGGGTGCCTCGTTCGCCGTGCTGGGCGTCGACAGCGAACTGCTGGGTGCCGCGGTGGCGCGCCACTGGGGCCTGAACGACGAGGTGCTGCACATGATCCGCCGCCTGGCGCCGGGCCGCCCGGTGCGCACGCCCGACAGCGACGGCGACGTGCTGCGCATTGCCGCCAGTGCCGCCAACGAGGCGGTCGACGTGATCAGCCTGCAGCCGCCGGCGCGCGTGGCCGCCGGGCTGGCCGCGGTGGCGCAGCGCTATGCGCGGCCGCTGGAAGTCACCGCGCGCGACATCGGCGAGGCGCTGCAGACGGCGCGCCAGGCGATGAATGGCGGCCCGCCGCCGGCCTCGCGCCGTGCCGGCCCCGAGGAATCGCCGCTGCCCGAAGGTGGTTTGCGCGGCCTGGCCGCTTCGCGTTCGCGTCCGCAGTGACGCGCTGAACCCGCATCCCGCCCCCGATGCCCGCTGCTGCCGCCACGGCCATGCGCCCCGCCACCCTCGGTCGTTTCGAACTGCGCCGCCTGCTCGGCAAGGGTGCACAGGCGACGGTGTGGCTGGGCTACGACCCGCGCCTGGAGCGCGAGGTGGCCGTCAAGCTGATGCGCCCCGGCGCCGACAGCGCGGCCGTCGGCTACTGGCTGCAGGAAGCGCGCAGCGTCAGCCGGCTGAACCACCCGCACATCGTGCCGGTGTTCGAGGCCGACGTGCACGAGCAGCAGCCTTACCTCGTCTTCGAATACGTGCCCGGCCAGACGCTGGCCGAGCAGCTGCGGGCGCGCGGCGCGCTGCCGTCGCGCGAGGCGGTGGAGCGCATGCTGGGCGTGCTGGATGCGCTGTCGGTGGCCCATGCAGCCGGCGTGATCCATCGCGACCTGAAGCCGTCGAACATCCTGGTCGATCCGGAAGGCCGGGCGCGCGTGATGGACTTCGGCATCGCCGCGCGGATGCAGGATGCGCAGCACGTGCAGCAGGTGGTGGGCACGCCCGGCTACATGTCGCCCGAGGCGGCGCACGGGATGAAGGCGGCGCCGGCGATGGACCTGTTCTCGGCCGCGCTGGTGCTGGCCGAGATGCTGTGTGGCCGGCAACTGCTGGTCGAGAAGGACCCGTACCGCGCGATGTACCGCGTGGCGCACGAAGACATGGTGTGGCCGAAGGACGCCGCCGGCGATGCCGACGACGCGCTGCGCGCGATCGTGATGCGCAGCCTGGCGCGCGACCCGGGGCAGCGGCATGCCGACGTCGCGACGTTCCGCAAGGCCTTGCAGGACTGGCTGGCGCCGGCGACGCCGGATGCGGCGGCGCTTGCCGCGCCGGCCAGCAGTGGCACGCTCGAGTTCCTGCTGCGCCGCATGCGGCACAAGAGCGATTTCCCGGCGATGTCGGATTCGGTCGCGCGCATCCAGCGCGTGGCGAACTCCGAGACCGAGAGCCTGGCCAGCCTGTCGAGCGAGATCCTGAAGGACGTGGCGCTGACCAACAAGCTGCTGCGGCTGGTGAACACGGCGCATTACTCGCAATCGGGCGGCGGCAGCATCAGCACGGTGTCGCGCGCGGTGGCGCTGATCGGCTTTGCCGGCATCCGCAACATCGCGCTCAGCCTGGTGCTGCTGGAGCACATGCACGACAAGGGGCATGCGAACCAGCTGAAGGAGGAGTTCCTGCGCTCGCTGATGGCCGGCTCGCTGGCCAACGAGCTGCTGCCGAACTCGCGCGAGGGCGAAGAGGCCTTCATCGGCGCGATGTTCCAGAACCTGGGGCGGCTGCTGACCGAGTTCTATTTCCCGGACGAGGCGCGCCAGGTGCGCAAGCTGACCGGCAGCAAGGGCGTCGGCGGCTCGGTGATGGGCGAGCACGCGGCGTCGATCAGCGTGCTGGGCCTGAGTTTCGAGGAGCTGGGCGTCGGCATCGCCAAGGCCTGGGGGCTGCCGGACAGCCTGCAGCGCTGCATGCGAAAGCCGGTGGGCGACATGCCGACGCGGCCGTGCGACAAGGCCGACCGCCTGCGCTGGATCGCGATGGCGGCGAACGACGTGACCGATGCGCTGATGCAGGCCGAGCCGGGCCGCGCGAGCAGCGCGATCGCCGCGGTGGCGCAGCGCTATGCGCGGGTGCTCGAGATCAGCCCGCGCGACATGCAGGCGGCGGCCTTGCTGGCGCAGCAGCGGCTGGCGGCGCTGGCCCAGGCGATGAGCCTGAGCGTGCAGCCGGGCTCGCCGGTGCGGCGGCTGCTGGAGCAGCCGGGCGGCAATGGCACGGCAGCCACGATCGTCGAGGAGGCGGACAGCCTGAGCGGGCACGAGCTGCAGGCGACGATCACCGTCGACAACGCGCCGGCCGCGAAGCCGTTCGACCAGGATGCGGCGGCGGCGATGCTGGGTGCGGGCATCCAGGACATCACCAACACGATGGTCGAGGATTTCAAGCTCAACGACGTGCTGCGCATGATCCTGGAGACCATGCTGCGCGCGCTGGGCTTCCGGCGCATCGTGTTCTGCCTGCGCGACCCGAAGACCGAGATGCTGACCGGGCGCTTCGGCATGGGCGAGGACGTGGACTCGGCCTGCAAGCAGTTCAAGGTGGCGCTGAAGCCGGCGGCCGGCACGGCGCCGGACCTGTTCAGCGCGGTGTGCCTGAAGGGCGCCGACACGCTGATCTCGGACGCGACGGTGCCGAACATCGCGGCGCGGCTGCCGGTGTGGTACCGCCAGCAGGTGAATGCGCCGGCCTTCCTGCTGTTGCCGCTGCTGATGAAGGGCGCGCCGTTCGCGCTGATCTATGCCGACAAGGCCCAGCCCGGCGGCATCGATCTGGGCGAGCGGGAGCTCTCGCTGCTGCGCACCTTGCGCAACCAGGCGGTGATGGCGTTCAAGCAGGCGCGCTGAGGGCGCTGGCCGGTAATGGCTGGGGCGTGCGTCCGTTTCCGGACCTGCGCCGTAAGTGGGGGCTGAACATCCTCCACCCTTCAAAAGGCCATTCCATGAAGATCGAAAACCTGACGACGACCGGCATCGCCGTTCTCTCCACTGTTGCTGCCGCATTGCTGGCCGGTTGTGCGACGCCGCCGGCCCCACCGGCGGCGATTGCCGTGCCGGCGGATGTCCCGGTCGCGTTGCAGCCGGCGGCGGGGCAGGAGCCCTTCCTGCAGGTGCATGCGACGGGCGTGCAGGTCTACGAGTGCAGCAGTAAGGCCGAAGCGCCCGGTGGCTGGGCCTGGGTATTCAAGGCGCCGCAGGCCACGCTCGCGGATGCTGCGGGCAAGGTCATCGGGCACCACTTCGCCGGGCCGTCGTGGACGCTGGACGACGGGGCCACCATCGTCGGCCAGGTCAGCGCCAGCGCGCCGGCGCAGGAGAAGGGCTCGATCCCGTGGCTGCTGCTGGCGGTGAAGTCGCGCCAGGGGCAAGGCGCCCTGTCCGGGACGACCAGCGTGCAGCGCCTGGACACCGGGGGCGGTGTCGCGCCGGCGGCGCCCTGTGCGGCCGCCAATGCGCACGCGGTGGAACGGGTCGGGTACGTGGCAACGTATGTGTTCTGGCGCATGAAGGCCGCGTCTCGCGGTTGACGCGACCTGCCTGCGGGCGGGCGAGGTCAGCGTCTTCCTACGAAGACTGGCTCGCTCGTCCGACGCGGTGTCGCGTGAGCGCCCGGCGGTTGCGATGGGCGCAGTTCTCTATGGTTGCGTGGCGGGCTGGCACGTGCCGGCGCTGCCAGCACCACCCATGGAGATCGTCATGAGCAAGCAAGCGAAACAAACCCCCGGCAAGCCGGCACCGCAGGCCGACCTGAGCCAGGTGCAGGGCGAGGGCGACTACGAGGCCGGGCGCCACTACGACGAGAAGACGCGCGACTTCGTCGAGTCCGGCAAGGTCGACGAGGCCGCGCGCAAGGCGCATCCGAAGTCGGAGCGCGAACAGCAGGAGATGCAGAAAGCCGAGGAGATCGGGAAGTCGCACTCGAAGGGCGAGGATCCCCACGGCTGATCTTTGCCAGCTGTGTGCGGGATCCTTCGTCGGCAAGATTGCCGTCACTTCGCCACGGCTTTGACCAACTCGTGGCGAATTCGCTTGCGCTCGACGGGATCATCCAATCCGGCAAAGAGTGGATGACCAAGAAGTTCAACGGCGGACGGCCTGGAATCCGGATCTATGTTGGACATCAGGTCGAGTAGGTCCTGGACATGCGCATCTTCCGCTCGTCCGTACTTTGGCTTGGTGCGCTTGTTTTCCATGACGAGCTCCTCGACTTCCTGGTCCCACTCGGCGTCGAACGCCATGGTGCCGTTGAAGATCTGCGATATCACGGTGTGCGCTGAGTAGATGTCGGTAGAAGAATTCGCCGTCAGTTCGGGTTCTGGATGTTCCTGCAAAGCGGTCGCCTTGATTCGAGTTTTCTCGCTCTTCGTCAAGCGAGTTGCATCCCTTCCCGCTTCCTTCAGAAGCTCCTTCTCTCTGCGGTTTCGTTTTTTTTTGGCCTTCGTGACGGCCTTCGAGAACTGCATGAGTTCCCGAGATGCATAGCGTGGCTGGTCAGGTATCTTGTGCAAGACTGTTCCTGCCGGAACGGTCGTTCCGAAATCCATTGCTTTGAGCCGACCGTCCGGCCCCAGCAAGAAGTTCTGTGGTTTGACGTCGATGTGCACGTAGCCCCTCTCGTGGATTCGAGCCAGGGCGCGAATCACGTAGTACGCGAGCAGGCGCTTCAGCTCGAGCATCGCCGCTTGAGCAGTACGCGCTGCCCCCTTGTTGCCCATCTTGATGTCGCCGGCGAACTGAGCGGCCAAGCGACATTGGTGCTTGGCCAGCTTGCCGATGACGTGCTCAAGGTCGCCAGCGGGGCAATCTTCCATCAGCAGCAGTTGCTTGTCGTCTTCTATGCCGACGCCAAGGTACTTGACGACGCTGCTCGTGTGTTCCGACAACTCGCGATGGATGGCAATCTCCCGGTCAGAATCCTGATTCTTCCTTGGCAACGACTTCGCAACGACGGACTTGTCATCTAGTTCTCGAGTGAGCCGACGGACTTTGTTGTCATAGATGAACTCGCCCTTCGAGTACTTGGCATGTCGTTCATCGATCACGTGAGTATTGCGATTGTCCTGAACCTTGGCTGCCTCCTTGTGAATGGAAGCCTCACGCGACGAGCTGTCTTTGGTGGGATCAATGTCAAAGCCTGCCTCGTTGAGTGTCTTTGCTGCTCGACGCTCTTGGGCTTCGAAGAGGCCGCATGCTTGTGCCGTGCGATTGAAGAGCGTGTTCTTGCGAAAGAAGAGGATCTTGTTCCCCTTCAGATCGCGCCTTTCGCAGGGGTGGCCAAGCAGGTCAGCACTCCGATTGGAGCCAACGAAGTCGACGATCTCATGGGATTGCTCGGGCTTGCTCAGATTGCGTAGATTCAGGTGGGGCATGGTCGAGTCGCCTGGTACTGCTTGTGGCGCGGGAGTGCGCAGGGCGGCATGGACGGGGGCGAATCTGTCGGCAACCGCAATGCGAGATGTGTGGACTACATCTCGATTCCGGTTCCGGATCTGGACGCTGACTGGTGTCACGGTTCGGTTGGAACCGTGATCACCTTGGCGAGGTCTTTACTTGCTCGCACCACCCTCCGGCATCGCCGACGAGTGGTGGTGCGCGATCAGCCAGTTGCCGTTCTGGAACTCGTAGACGTAGGTGTAGCGGGCATGCACCTTCTTGCCGCCCTTCAGCGTGAAGGTGTAGGTGCCGACGTCCTGCGCGATGTTGCAGCCGATCTTGACGATGCGGCTGTCGATCTTGCCCTGCGGCGTGCTCTTCAGGAACTTGACGAAGTAGTCGTGGATCTCCGCCGGGTTCGTGCGCGGCTTGTCCGAGACGGTGGCCAGCAGCACGCCGTCGCTCGCGTAGTTGGCAACGACCTTGTCCGCGTCCAGCGTGGCCAGCGATGCGTTCCAGCGATCGAACAGCGCGGCCACCTGTTGCTCGTTGACCGCCTGGCAGGTGGCCGTGGCGGGCGCTTGCGCGAAGGCGGAGGCAGACGACAGGCCGACGGCGATCACGGTGGCGGCGGGAAGGAAAGCTGCGCGAAGCAGGTTCATGAAGAGTCCTCGTCAAGGGTTGGATGTCACCGGGGATCCGGTGCAACCATTGTTCGAGGGGGACATGAACAGGGGGCGCGACAGGCGATGAAGAAAGCCTGACATTTCGATGAACGCAGGATGAACGGGCCGGGACGCGGCTCAGCCCGCGCTGTCGTCCAGCCGGTAGCCCAGCCCGCGCACGGTCTTGATCAGTGCCACCGGGTGGCCTTCGTCGATCTTGCCGCGCAGGCGGCGCACATAGACGTCGACGACGTTGGTCAGCGGGTCTTCGGTCGTGCCCCAGACGTTGGACAGGATGCGCTCGCGGCTGTACAGCCGCCCCGGCGTGCTCATCAGCAGTTCGAGGAACGCGAGCTCCTTGGCCGTCAGCGCGATCGGCTTGCCGGCCCGGCTGGCCTGCATGCGCTCGCGGTCGAGCAGCAGGTCGGCGACCTGCAGCGTGCTGGCGCGTGGGCGCTGTTCGCGGCCACGGCGCAGCAGCGCCTCGATGCGCGCCAGCAGTTCGTCGAAGGCGAAGGGCTTGGTCAGGTAGTCGTCCGCGCCCAGCCGCAGGCCGTTCACCTTGTCCTCGACGCTGCCCAGCGCGGTGAGCATCAGCACCGGCACGTGGCAGCCCTCGGCGCGCAGCGTCTGGCACAGCTCCAGGCCGCTCAGGCCGGGCAGCATGAGGTCGAGGATCAGCACGGCCGGCTCGCTGCTGCGGCTGAGGCTCAATCCTTCCGGGCCGGTGCGTGCGAGCTGCACGCCGTAGCCTTCGGCACGCAGTCCACGCTCCAGGAAATCGGCGACCCGCGGGTCGTCCTCGACCACCAGCAGGTTCATGTCGTCGCCTCCGCGCGCCGGCAGGGCAGTTCGATGTGCAGCGTGGTGCCCTGGTGGGCGACGCTCTCGATGCGGATGTCGCCGTGATGGGCCTGCACGATCGCCTGCGCGATCGACAACCCGATGCCGGTGCCGTCGGCCCGGTGTGCCCGCGCCCGGCGTCCGCGCACGAAGCGCTGGAACACGACGGGCAATTCTTCGGCGTCGATGCCGATGCCTTCGTCCACCACCACGATGTCGACCTTGTCCTGCTGCACCTGCCAACCCAGGCGCACCGCGTCGCCTCGGGCGGAATAGCGTATCGCATTGTCGAGAGCGATCATCACCGCTTGGCGCAGCCGGTCGGCATCGGCGTGCACGCTGACCGGCCGCCCGCCGGTATCGGCCGGCGCATGCAGCTGCACGCTCACGCCGTGCAGGGCACCGAGCGTCTCGGCCTGCTCGGCCGCGTCGGCCAGCAGCGCCGGCAGGTCGACCGCATCGAAGCGCATCGACAGCTGGTCGGCCTCGGCCTTGGCGATCAGCAGCAGGTCGTCGATGACGCCGGCCAGCTGCTTGACGCCGCCGACGATGCGCGACAGCGTCTGCTTGTATTCGTCGATCGGCTTGTCGACGCCACGCAGCGCGATCTCGGCTTCGCCGCGGATCGCGGTGGCCGGCGTGCGCAGCTCGTGGCTCAGGTCGGCGAACAGCTGGCGGCGGCGCGCGTCGACGCGTTGCAGCGCGTCGTGGGCTGAGCTGAGTTCGCGGGTGCGTGCCTGCACGGCGTCTTCGAGACGGCGGCGTGCGGCGTCGGCATCGCCGCGGTGCTGCTGCAGCTCGGCCGCCATCGCGTTGAAGTGCCCGGCGACGCGGTCGAACTCGTCGTGCGAACCGATGGGCACGCGGTGGTCCAGCGCACCGGCCTGCAGCGCCTGGATGCCGGCCAGCAGGCGGTCGAGCGGGCGCTGCAGCCGGCGCCCCAGGTGCACCGCCAGCACGACGGCCGCGAGCAGCGTGACGAGTACCATGCCGACGGCCTGCACGCGCAGCACGTCGAGTCCGCCTTCGGTGGCGGCGCGCGCGATGGGCACCGCCTCGCGCTGGCGCGCGATGGCGCCGTCGACCAGCTCGCGCAGGTCGCGGCCGCGCGCCAGGTCGAACACCTGGTTCAGCTCTTTCCAGACGGCGCTGAATTCGGCGCCGCGCTCCAGCGGTGCCAGCTGCAGCAGCCGCGACTGCACGGCGGCGATGTTGCTGTCCAACAGGTCGGCGACGGCCACCAGCTTCGGCACGTCGGGCGGCACCGCGATGCCGTCGCGCGCCGCGAGCTCGTTCCACACCTCGAGGTCGCGGGCGGCCAGGTCCTTCAGGTTGGCCGCGCTGGCCTTCATGCGCGCCAGCAGGCGGTCGCGCACCTCGACCGAGGCCTCGGCGCTCATCAGCTGCTGCGACGCCCAGACGCGCAGGCGCTGCTTGCTCGCCGACAGCTCCAGCAGCTCGGACAGGATGTCGCTGGCGAGGCGGCTGTGCTGCGCATAGGCGTGCACGCGGTTCGCGCCCCAGTAGACGAAACCGGCCTGGATGCAGACCAGGGCGACGAGCGCGGCGAGGGCGAGGGACAGGCGGAATCGGAACATGCCCTGACTCTATCGTCCGCCGGCCTGCGGGACATGAACGTCAGATGAACAGGGCAGGCAGGTTGCTGCTCAGGCCGTTGTCGCAAAGCCCGGCATCAGGCGGAGGCACGGCGGGGAGCACAGCTGAGCGTGGGGGAAATCGGGGTGCGGGCGGTCGATGCTTGCACAATGGATGCCATCTCCAGCTTCCTCAAAGTGCACCATGCGCCTGCTGCTCGTTGCCCTCACGACTGCGATCATCTCGTCCACCGGCTGTGCTGCGCCGCCGCCGTTGACCGCCAAGAGCACGCCCACCGGCGTCGCGGTGGAGAGCTACCGGACCTGTGCCTGGGTGGCCATGGGGTCGCTGAAGAGCAGCGGCAAGGCCGGCGCGGCCGAGCAGGCGGCGACGTCGGCCGAAGGCCAGTGCGTGGCCCAGCGCAAGGCCGTGCGCGATGCGGTGATCGCCGAGAACGCCTCCGAGCCGGCGCGCCGCGATGCGTTCGCCGAGTCCTACACGAACAACCTCCGGGACACCATCATCAAGGGGATGGCTGCCGACTTCGGCGGAAAGTGACGAGGCCCAGGCCCAGCAGCATCGCCATCCAGGTGGCGGGCTCCGGGATCGCCGGCACCTGGGGTGACCCGACGTAGGCTCCGAGGTTCAACCACCCGAACAGGTTGCCGGCGGTGTGGTTGGAGATGGTCATCGACAGGTGGCCGAACGAGTCGACGCTGTAGTCGAAATCATCGCCGCTGGGCACGTACGGCAACGCGGGCGATCCCGGAACGTTCGGGTCGGCACTGGTCAGCTGGCCCTGCAGCGTGACCGCGAAGTGCTGGTTGTTGTTTGGATTGGCGTCGGTGTCCTTGAGCCAGTACGACAGGTAGCCCTGGTTGTAGGGCGGCTGGCCCGGGTCCTGGTAGCCGCTGCCTTCGGTGTAGCTCGGCTGGGCCTGCAGCACGCCGTCCGACGACGTGTAGCTGACCGTCCCGGCGAGCGCGAGGGATGCGCCGGGGTTCAGCACGAAGGGGCGCGACCAGCTCCAGCCGGCGAAGGCGTACTCGGTGGCGGCGCCGGTCTGCCACGCCCCGCCGAAGTTGCCCGGGTGAAGGTACGAACTGGTGCTGACGCCGTGGCCCGGCGCGGCGGGGATCGCCGCGTCGAAGTTGCCGAACGGTGCGCCATTCAGGTCGCCGATGCCTGGCGTGCTGGGGGAGAACAACTGCAGGTTGCCGGAGTCCGTCGGACTCGCCTGGGTGTTCAACGAACCGAACACCCAGGTGTTGCCGGACCAGTAGCCCGCCGGCGTGGGCGTGGTCGCGTTGTCGCCCATCGGCGTCAGCGAATCGATCTTGAAATCGAGCGAACCGTAGGCGGCCTGCACGCTGACGTGCATGCACAGGCCCAGCACCGCACCCGGCAGGTATCGCGTTCTCATCGCATCTCCCCTTGGCCGGGCCCTGTGCCGACTTCAGGGCATTCGACTGCAAGCGCCTCGCCGACACAAGGATTGGCCACGGTGGCGTCACCGGCAAAAGCTACATGCCGGGTGAACGCTGGGTGCTGGCGAATTCGTCCAACCACGCCGGGTAGGCGTCGTACTCTGCGTAGTGGATGCAAGCGTCCAGTCGCTGGGCGGCGGAAAGTCGACTTCGAAGATCCCCCACGACGTCCTCAAGCGCCGTATTCACGCCAAGGAAGTATTCGTAGCCTTCGAGCAGGGCATCCTCGGGCACACGGTAGTCGTCGGTGAATGCGACCAGCTTGGCCTCGGAGTCAGCGGTCCATGGGCGACGCGCGATGATGCAAAGCGAATCGTCGGTGGCTTGCAGGTTTGCGATGATGTCGGCCAGTCTCATCTTGGCGGTGCAGAGAGATGAGAGGTGACGAGCCTTACCCCCGGCACTGGTCGCGACAGTTAGGGCTGCTTCGTTCCCGACCTGACCCGGTTGGCCGTGCTTCCATGCGGGGAGGCCCGTCGCGGCGGATTGTAGGCGACGGGCAATGGCCTTCTCAGCGCAGCTGCAAAGAATCGTCGCCGAATTCGATGTTCAGCGGCTCGACCAGCAGCCGCTTCGGGCCGGCCTCGATGCGCCCGGCGATCAACGCCTTCACGCCCTGCGCCTGCGCGACCTCGACGGTGCGGTGCGCATCCTCGGCCTTCACGAACAGCGCGAACCCCGCGCCCATGTTCAGCGTGCTGTAGGCCTCTTGATCGTCCTGCTGCGCATGCTGCTGGATGAACTTCAGCACCGGCGTCACCTCGGGCACCGTGTGGATGCGGTAGGTGTGCTCGGCCGGGTGCCGCAGCAGCTTGCGCCAGCCATGGCCGGTGATGTTGGCGCAGTAGTGCGGCTTGATGCCGGCCGCATACAGCGCCTCGGTGACCGGCGAATACAGCACCGTCGGCGCCAGCAGCGCCTCGCCGTAGCTCAGGCCCGGCGACACCTCGGTGAGGTAGCCCTCGGGCAGGCGCTCCACCAGCTTGCGCGCCAGGCTCAGCCCGTTCGCATGGATGCCGCTCGAGGCCAGCAGCACGATCACGTCGCCCGGCCCGAGCTGGTCGCCCACCGACAGCCGCTCCTTCGGGTTGATCAGCCCGGTGCAGCTCGCGGCCAGGTCGATGCGGCCCTCGGCCACGATGCCCGCCAGCGCCGGCGTCTCGCCGCCACCCCAGGCCACCTTGCAGGTGTCGCAGGCGGCCTTCCAGCCTTCCACCAGGGCCTGCGCGCGCTGCGCATCCGAGAACCAGTCGGAGCCGCCCGCGGCCCAGTAGGCCTGCACCACCAGCGGCGTCGCGCCGACGGTGATCAGGTCGTTGATCGCCATCGCGATCGTGTCCTGCGCGATGCCGGCGTAGTAGCTCTTGCCGGTCAGCGCCTTCATCTCGTCGGCCACCAGCGCCTTCGAGCCCAGGCATTCGACGATGGACGCCAGGTAGAACGGCCCCACGTCCACCACGTAGGCCGATTCGCCGCGCGAGGCCGCCACCTCGCTGAAACCGTGCGCGCCCAGGTGGGCGCCGGTCGCTTTCGCGGCCCGCTGCGCGGCCACTTTCAGCGGGTCGATCAGGTCGTAGTTGACGCCGGCCTGTTCGTAGCTGAGCGTGTCGGGGGAGGCAGGGGTCGGTTTCATCGGGCGGGCAGCAAAGTCGGACGTCGGGCCAGGCCTGCACGCAGGCCGAAACCGCGATTATCGGGTACCACCGGCCCCCGTAGAATGACCCCATGTCCTATCTCGTCCTGGCCCGCAAATACCGCCCGCGTGACTTCGAAGGCCTGGTCGGCCAGGAGCACGTCGTGCAGGCGCTGGCCAACGCGCTGACGCAGCAGCGGCTGCACCACGCCTACCTCTTCACCGGCACGCGCGGCGTCGGCAAGACCACCGTCTCGCGCATCCTCGCCAAGTCGCTCAACTGCACCGGCGCCGACGGGCAGGGCACCATCACCGCCCACCCCTGCGGCGTGTGCGATGCCTGCCGCGACATCGACAGCGGCCGCTTCGTCGACTACGTCGAGCTCGACGCGGCCTCCAACCGCGGCGTCGAAGAAATCTCGCAGCTGCTCGACCAGGCCGTCTACAAGCCGGTGGTCGGCCGCTTCAAGGTCTACATGATCGACGAAGTGCACATGCTGTCGAACACCGCGTTCAACGCGATGCTGAAGACGCTCGAAGAGCCGCCCGATTACCTGAAATTCGTGCTCGCCACCACCGATCCGCAGAAGGTGCCGCCCACCGTGCTGTCGCGCTGCCTGCAGTTCAACCTGCGGCCGATGGCGCCGCAGACGGTGCAGGAGCACCTGGCCAGCGTGCTGGGCCTGGAGCAGATCGAGGCCGAGCCCGGTGCACTGCGCCTGCTGGCGCGCGCGGCGCGCGGCTCGATGCGCGATGCGCTGTCGCTCACCGACCAGGCCATCGCCTTCGGGGCCGGCAGCCTGTCGGAAGCCGGCGTGCGCCAGATGCTGGGCGCGGTCGACCGCAGCCACGCGGTGCGGCTGGTCGAGGCGCTGGCCGCCGGCGATGGCGCCGAGGTGGTCGCGACGGTCGACGGCCTGCGTGCGCTCGGCCTGTCGTGCAGCGGCACGCTCGAAGAGATGGCCACGTTGCTGCAGCAGATGGCGGTGCTGCAGGCCGTGCCGGCCGCGGCGGACGAGAACGACCCCGACACGCCGGCCGTCCAGCGCCTGGCCGGCCTGCTGGCGCCGGACGAGACGCAGCTGCTCTACAGCATCGTGCTGCATGGCCGCGCCGAGCTGGGCCTCGCGCCCGACGAGTACAGCGGCCTCGTGATGGTGTTGCTGCGCCTGCTGGCCTTCAAGCCCTCGGGCACGCCGGCCCCGCGGCGCGAAGCCCCGGCGATGGTGAGCGGCCGCGCCAGCATCGCGGTGGCGCCGGCAGCGGCCGCACCGGTGCGCCGCGCGCCGCCGCCTGCGGTGGTGGCTGCGCCCCGGCCGGCCCCGCCGACACCGGCACCGCCGCCACCGCCACCGGTCGTCCGGCAGACCGCGCGCGACAACAACAGCGAGCCGCCGCCCTGGCTCGACGCCCCCTTCGACGACGAACCTTCCGGGGCTTCCGCGCCGATGCCGGAGTCCGACGACATGCCGGCGCCTGCCGCCATCCCGGTGCCGATGGCCGCGCCGGCCGTGCCGGCGTTCGAACGCACTCCGCTCGGCGACCGCTGGAACGAGGTCGTCATGCAGATGGTGCAGGCCAACAGCATCGGCGCGCTGGTGCGCGAACTCGCGCTGCAAGGCCAGTGCGTCGCGATCGACGAGCAGGGTGCCGAAGCCGTGTGGCGCCTGCGCGTCGAACGCGAGACCTTGCGCGCCGACGTGCAGCGCACCAAGCTGCAGGCGGCGCTGGCCGCGTTGCTGGGCCGGCCGGCGCGCATCGACGTCGAGCCCGGCGTGGCGGCCGATTCGCCCGCGCTGCGTGCCGCCGCCGAGCGGGCCCGCCGCCAGGCCGAGGCCGAGCAGATCATCCACAACGACCCGCTGGTGCAGGCGCTGATGCAGCAGTTCAAGACCGCCCGCATCGTGCCCGGCTCGGTCAAACCCCACTGAAACCCGAGGACCCCTCACCATGATGAAGAACCAACTCGCCGGCATGATGAAGCAGGCGCAGCAGATGCAGGAGAACCTGAAGAAGGCCCAGGCGGAACTGGCCAACATCGAGGTCGAAGGCCAGTCCGGCGCCGGGCTGGTGAAGGTCACGATGACCTGCGCGAAAGAGGTCAAGCGCGTCACCATCGACCCGAGCCTGCTGGCCGACGACAAGGACATGCTCGAAGACCTGGTGGCCGCGGCCTTCAACGACGCGACGCGCCGTGCCGACGAGGTGTCGGCCGAGAAGATGGGCAAGCTGACGGCCGGCATGCCGCTGCCGCCCGGCATGAAGTTCCCCTTCTGACCCGTGGCCGAACCCGCGCTCGACGGACTGATCGAAGCCTTGCGGCGCCTGCCCGGTGTCGGGCAGAAATCCGCGCAGCGCATGGCCTTCCACCTGCTGCAGCACGACCGCGACGGCGCGGCGCGCATCGCGGCCTCGCTGCAGCAGGCGGTGGCCAACGTGCGCCACTGCGAGCGCTGCCACACCTTCACCGAAAGCGCGGTCTGCAGCACCTGCTCGGATGAGCGGCGCGACGCGCGGTTGCTGTGCGTCGTCGAGACGCCGGCCGACCAGGCGGCGCTCGAGCGCACCGGCAGCTACAAGGGGCTGTATTTCGTGCTGATGGGCAAGCTGAGCCCGCTCGATGGCGTCGGGGCGCGCGACATCGGGCTGGCACAGCTGATCGACCGGGCCACCGATGGCACGGTCGACGAGGTGATCGTCGCGACCAACTTCACCGCCGAGGGCGAGGCCACGGCGCATGTCATCGGCGAGACGCTGAAGTCGCGCTACCTGCGGGTCACGCGGCTGGCGCGCGGGGTGCCGATCGGCAGCGAGCTCGAGTACGTGGACCTGGGCACGATCGCCCACGCGTTGAGCGAGCGGCGCTGACCATCATCATTTCCCGTCCAGGGTGAACGGGGAGAGAGTCAGCGCTTCGCGGTGCGCACAGGCCGCTTGGCCACCACGTGTTTCGCGCGCGTCGCCTTCCCGGCCGTGCGCACGGCCGGCTTGCGCGCCGTCGTCTTGTTGGCCACGAACACGTAGATCGTCTGCCCCGGCTTGAACTCGGCCGCAGCGTGCGTCTTGTTCCACAGCGCCACCTGCGCGGCGCTCACGCGGTAGCGCCGGGCCACCGTGGCCACGCTGTCGCGCTTGCCGGCCTTCAGCGCCACCCGGCGCAGCGGCGGCGTCTCGGACAGCAGCGACATCGTCGCGTTGTCGGCCAGGTGCTCCGAGACGTCCGTCGTGCGGCTCTCGGCGCGCGGCACCAGCAGCGTCGAGCCGGCCTTCACCAGCATGCGCGGCGGGATGTTGTTGACCTCGCGCAGGTCGCCTTCGTCCATGCCGACCAGCTTGGCCGCATCGGCCGCGCGCAGCGTGCGCGGCGCCACCCAGGCCGTCCACGTGGCCAGCGGCCCACGGTGATCGCCGATGTTGCGCACGAACTGGCTCGCGTTGTCGTAGGGCAGCAGCAGCTGGGGCGTGCCGGCGGCCAGGATCACCGGCCGGTTCATCTGCGGGTTCAGCGTCATGAACTCGTCGTGCGACACGCCGGCCAGCCGCACCGCCAGCGCCACGTCGATGTCGCGCTCGATCGGCACGCTGAGGAAGTACGGGTGGTTGTCCAGCGACGGCAGCGCCAGCAGGTAGGTCTCGGGGTGCAGCACGATGTTCTTCACCGCCTGCAGCTTGGGCACGTAGTACGCCGTCTCGTTCGGCATGCGCAGGCTCAGGTAGTCGGTCGGCTTGCCGGCGCGCCGGTTGCGCGCGATCGCCCGCTGCACGTTGCCTTCGCCCCAGTTGTAGGCCGCGAGCGCCAGGTGCCAGTCGCCGAACATGTCGTGCAGGCGGCCGAGGTAGTCGAGCGCGGCACGGGTCGAGTCGAGCACCGAGCGCCGGTCGTCGCGGAACACGTTCTGCTTCAGCGAGAAGGTGCTGCCGGTGGCCGGCATGAACTGCCACATGCCCGAGGCCTTGGCCGACGACACCGCCTGCGGGTTGAACGCGCTCTCGACGAAGGGCAGCAGCGCCAGCTCGGTCGGCATGCCGCGGCGCTCGACCTCCTCGACGATGTGGAACAGGTAGCGGCTGCCGCGCTCGGTCATGCGCTGCACGTAGTCGGGCCGCGATGCATACCAGCGCTCGGCCGAGCGCACCAGCTCGGTGTCGAGGTCGGGCATCGCATAGCCGTGGCGCACGCGCGACCACAGGTCGATGGTGGCGGTCGGCGCGTTCAGGTCGACCTTCTCCTCCGGACGCAACGGGTCGATCGGTGCGGCCACGGCCGGGCCCTCGGCGACCGCGGTGGCTTCGGGTGCGGAGGCTGCCGAGGCCGCCGCCATCGGTGCGCTCGCCGCATCGGCGGGTGCCGACGCGGCAGACGCCACCGCGGGAGCGCCGGCGTCGACGGTCGCACAGGCAGCCAGCACGCTCACCAGGGCCAGCAGGCCCAGGCCGCAGGTGCGTCGCAACAGGTACTTCGGGAGGATCATCGGAACTCGTTCTTCCATTGGCGGAGTGCGGCCAGCACGTCGACTTCGTCGTCGCGCCGGGCGCCATGGGTGGCGGCAGCCGCAGCCACCTCGGGTTGCGCACAGCGCATGAAAGGATTGATGCGGCGCTCCAGGCCGATCGAGCTGGGCAGCGTCGCCCGGCCCTCGGCACGCAGCGCCTCGCAGCGCACACTGTAGTCTCGCAGGTCGCGGTTGCCCGGTTCCACGGCGCGCGCGAACTTCAGGTTGGATAGCGTGTATTCGTGCGCACAGCACACGCGCGTGTCGCCCGGCAGTTCCGCCAGGCGCGACAGCGAGCGGTGCATCTGCGCCGGCGTGCCCTCGAACAGCCGGCCGCAGCCGCCGGAGAACAGCGTGTCGCCGCAGAACAGCAGGGGGGCCTCGGCGTCGCCCGCCGCGTGGAAGTAGGCGATGTGCCCGGCGGTGTGGCCCGGCACGTCGATCACGTCGAAGCGCAGGCCGTTCCACTCGATCGATTCGCCGTCGCGCAGCGGGGTGCAGGGCTGCGGGATCTGCTCGCGCGCCGGGCCGTGGACGGGGCCCTGCAGCCGCGGCCTCAGGGAATCGATGCCGCCGACGTGGTCGCCATGGTGATGGGTCACTAGAATCGCCGACAGCCTCAGGCCCTGGGCGTCCAGCGCTTGCTCCACCGGTGCCGATTCCCCCGGATCGACGACGAGTGCCTGCCGGCCATCGTGAAGCATCCAGATGTAGTTATCGGCGAAGGCTGGCAGGGCAAGCAGTTTCATGACACAAGTCGGCGGGATTATAGGTTTGGCCCAGTGGCTGAAGACCCCCCCGGGCCGCTACCTGCTGGCCTGGGAGCAGGCCCAGCTGGACCGCGCCGTGGCCGACGTGTTCGGCTTCCACGCCGTGCAACTGGGGCTGCCGGAACTCGAGGGCCTGCGGGCCAACCGCATGCCGCACCGCTGGATCGCCCTCGACGCGCAAGGGGAGGTGGTGGAGGCCGATCCGGCGGCCGAAGTTCCGTCGGACAAGCCCGGGCCGGCGCGCGTGGCCGTCGTGCTGCGCTGCGATTTCGATGCGCTGCCCTTCGACACGCAGAGCCTGGACCTGGTGGTGATGCCGCACACGCTGGAGCTGTCGCGCGACCCGCACCTGGCGCTGGGCGAGGTCGACCGCGTGCTGATGCCCGAGGGCCGCGTCGTCATCATCGGCTTCAACCCGACCAGCCTGTGGGGCCTGCGCCAGCGCCTCGGTCGGCTGCTGCGCTACATCGGCATCAGGCGCCATGCGCCGCTGTTCCTGCCGAGTGCCGGCGAGTTCCTCGGCTACTGGCGGCTGCGCGACTGGCTGCGCCTGCTCAGCTTCGAGGTGCAGGGCGGGCGTTTCGGCTGTTATCGTCCACCCCTCAAGACCGACGCGTGGCTGTCGCGCTACGAGTGGACCGAACGCATCGGCGAGCGCTGGTGGCCGGTGCTCGGCAGCGTGTATTCGCTGGTGGCCGTCAAGCGCGTGCGCGGCATGCGCCTGGTGGGCCTGGTGCGCCAGCAGCGCGTGTCGGCCAGCCCGGCCACCGCGGCGGTCAGCCACCGCATCCATTCCTCCAGCGACCCTTCATGACGAGCGACATCACCGCAGCCCCCCTGGTCAAGCGACCGCAGGTCACCATCTACACCGACGGCGCCTGCAAGGGCAACCCGGGCCCCGGCGGCTGGGGCGCGTGGCTGCGCACCGGCGAGCATGAGAAGGAGATGTTCGGCGGCGAGCGCCAGACCACCAACAACCGCATGGAGCTGACGGCGGTGATCGAGGCGCTGGCCTCGCTCAAGCGCACCTGCGACGTGCTGATCTACACCGACAGCGAGTACGTGCGCAAGGGCATCACCGAGTGGATCCACGGCTGGAAGACGCGCGGCTGGAAGACGGCCGACAAGAAGCCGGTGAAGAACGCCGAGCTGTGGCAGCGGCTGGATGGCTTGCGCAACATGCACCACGTGGAGTGGCGCTGGGTGAAGGGGCATGCGGGCGACCCCGGGAATGAGCGGGCAGATCAGCTCGCCAACAAGGGCGTCGAGAGCGTCAGGTAAGGCCGTCGAACGGCAATACCTCGACCACGGTCCCGGCCGCCACGTCGCCCTGCGCATGCGGCAACACGACGAGCCCGTTCGCCTCGCTCATGCTGCGCAACACCCCCGAGCCCTGCGACCCGGTGATCGCCACCTGCCATGCGCCGCCGGCATCGCGCGACACGATGCCGCGCTGGTACTCGGTGCGCCCCGGCCGCTTGCGGATCGTCGTGGTGCAGGCGGCCTGCAGCATCGGCAGCGGCTCGGCCTTCGCGCCCGACATCGCCAGCAGCGCGTCGCGCACGAAGGTGTAGAACGCCACCATCACCGCCACCGGGTTGCCCGGCAGCCCGAACAGCACCGCCTCGCGCCCCCGGCTCGCCAGCCGGCCCAGCGCCATCGGGCGGCCGGGCCGCATCGCGACGCGCCAGAACAGCACCTCGCCCAGCCGCGACACCACGGTGCGCGTGTGATCGGCCTCGCCGACGCTGACGCCGCCCGACGTGATGACCACGTCGGCGTTCTCGGCCGCATGGCGCAGCGAGGCCTCGAGCGCGGCCGGGTCGTCGCGCACGATGCCCAGGTCGAGCACCTCGACATCGAGCCGGCGCAGCATGCCCCACAGCGTGTAGCGGTTGCTGTCGTAGACGCAGCCGGCATCCAGCGGCTCGCCGACCGAGCGCAGCTCGTTGCCGGTCGAGAAGAAGGCCACGCGCAGGCGGCGCCGCACCGGCACCTCGCCGCGCCCCAGCGAGGCCAGCAGCCCCAGGTCGGCCGGACGCAGCCGGCGCCCGGCCTGCAGCGCGATGCTGCCGAGCGCCAGGTCTTCGCCCGCGAGCCGCTTGTTGGCGCCCGGCTTCACCGACCCGGCCGGCACGGTGATGCGGTCGCCGTCGACCTGCACGAATTCTTGCGGCACCACGGTGTCGAGGCCGGGCGGCATCACCGCGCCGGTCATGATGCGCACGCAGTGGCCGGCCGGCGCCTCGTGGCGCAGCGCCTGGCCCGCAAGGCCGGTGCCGGCGACGATGAAGCTGGCGGCCGCGTCGGCACGCAGTTCGTCGCCGCGCAGCGCATAGCCGTCCATCGCCGAGTTGTCGTGCGCCGGCACGTCCAGCGTCGACACGATGTCCTGGGCCAGCACGCGGTCGAGGCTGGCGCGCAGCGACAGGTGCTCGACCGCCTGCACGCGCGGCAGCATGCGGGCGATGAAGGCGCGCGCCACGTCGACCGGCAGGTCGTCGGCGTCGTAGCCTTCCAGCCCGCGGGCCAGTTCGTTCAAGGTGGGCATGGGAGCGAAGGGGTTCAGCGCGCGGGCAAGGCCAGCGACATCAGGTCCTTGTCATGGTACTGGCCCTCGAGCTTGAGCGCGTGCTTCAGCGTGCCGTAGCGCTCGAAACCGGCCCCGGCATACAGCCGCACCGCGCGCCGGTTGGTCGACGTGACCGACAGCGTCAGCAGCTCGATGCCGTCGGCGGCACGCGCCTGCTCGATGCAGGCGTCGAGCAGCGCGCGGCCGACGCCGCGGCCCGAGGCACGCTCGCGCACCATCATGCCGATGATGTGGCCGATGTGGCGCACCTTGGTGCGGTTCTCGCGCTCGCAGCTGATGGCGCCCAGCAGCTGGCCATCGGCCCAGGCGCCGAGCGTGAACTGGCCGCTGCCGGCCGGGCCGGGGCCCAGGCGCGGCGCGTACACGTCGGCCGGCTTGCGCGATTCGGTGGCGGCGTCGGACGTGAAGGCGTCGGGGCAGGCGTGCAGCATCTCGTCGCGCAAGGCCTTGTAGGCCGGCAGGTCGGCCAGCCCGAGGGCGCGGATCACCAGCAGGTCAGGGGCGACGGGGTGGTCGGAGGCGGTCGAGGTCATCGAGCGTGTTCGCATTGGCAAAGGCGTCGGGTTCGTCGAACACCACCTCGACGCGGTGCCGCTGGGCGGTCCATGTCGAGATGCGGCGTTCGCCGGACTGCAGGTACTGCCGCAGGCTGTCCTTCACGCCGGCGTGCATCAGGCAGAAGGTGGGCTGCAGCCGGAGGCTATCACCGTCGCGGGTCGCCGCGACCGCCAATTCGGCGCCGGCCGCTTCCAGCGCATCGGCCAGGCGCGCCACCAGGTCGACCGGGAAATGCGGCGTGTCGCAGGGCACGGTGGCGAGCCACGGGGTCTTGCAATGGTCCAGGCCGGCCAGGAAGCCGGCCAGCGGCCCGGAATAGTCCGGCAGGCCGGGCAGGGCGTCGGGCCACACCGGCACGCCGAGGGCCGCATAGTCGGCCAGGTGGCGGTTGGCGCTGAGCATCGTGCGGCCCACCTGCGGCGCGAGCCGCTGCAGCGCATGCCGGGCCAGCGTGGTGTCGCCGTAGCGCTGCAGTCCCTTGTCCAGCCCTCCCATCCGGCGGCCTTGGCCGCCCGCGAGGACCAGGCCGGTGACCAGCGCCGGGTTCATCCGCCGATGTAGTGCATCTCGACGCGCCGCTCGGCAGCTTGCCCCGGTGCGGCGGGTTGCGCCTGGCTGCGCAGCTCGGAATAGCGGTCGGTGCGCTGGTTCCAGACCAGCCCGATCGCCGCGGCGATCTCCTCGTCGCTGCGCCCGTTGCGCAGCAGGGCGCGCAGGTCGTGGCCGCGGTGCGCGAACAGGCACAGGTAGAGCTTGCCCTCGGTCGACAGCCGGGCGCGGTTGCAGTCGCGGCAGAACGCCTGCGTGACGCTGGAAATCACGCCGATCTCGCCGCCGCCGTCGGCATAGCGCCAGCGCTGCGCGGTCTCGCCGCTTTGCTGCGCGGCCAGCGGCACGAGTTCGAACTCGCGGCCGATGCGCTCGACCACCTCGGCCGACGGCAGCACCTCGTCCATGCGCCAGCCGTTGGTGGCACCGACGTCCATGTACTCGATGAAGCGCAGCACGGCCGGCGTGTGGCGGAAGTGGCGCGCCATCGGCAGGATCTGCTCGTCGTTGGTGCCGCGCTTGACCACCATGTTGACCTTGATCGGGCCCAGGCCCACGCGCTGCGCCGCATCGATGCCGGCCAGCACCTCGGCGACCGGGAAGTCGGCGTCGTTCATGCGCCGGAACACCGTGTCGTCCAGCGCATCCAGGCTCACCGTGACGCGCTGCAGGCCGGCATCCTTCAGCGCCTGCGCCTTGCGTGCGAGCACCGAGCCGTTGGTGGTGAGCGTCAGGTCGAGCGGCGTGCCGTCGGGCGTGCGCAGCCGCGCCAGCATCTCGACCAGGCGTTCGAGGTTCTTGCGCAGCAGCGGCTCGCCGCCGGTCAGGCGGATCTTGCGCACGCCGTGCGCGACGAACTGCGTGGCCAGGCGCGCGATCTCCTCGAAGCTCAGCAGTGAGCTGTGCGGCAGGAAGGTGTAGTCCTTGTCGAAGACGTCCTTCGGCATGCAGTAGCTGCAGCGGAAGTTGCATCGGTCGGTGACCGAGATGCGCAGGTCGTGCAACGGGCGGCCGAGCGTGTCGCTCAACAGGCCGTTCGGTGCCGCCGCGCGCACGGGCACGATCGGCACGCTGGACGCGTAGCGGTGGTCTGCGAGCGGGATGACTTTCTCGGCCATGCGCGGATTGTGCCCGTCCGGTCGCTGTCGGATGGGATCAGGGCGATTGCCGGGTCAGGACTTGACGGCGGCCGGCGCCGGCTTGCGGCGCGTCTTGTGCGAGGCCTTCTTCGCGGCGGGCGCGGCCGCTGCCGGCTCGGCGATGGCCTCGGCCGTCGCTTCTTCGCCCGGCTGCGCGGCCCGGCGTGCGCCGGTGAAGCGCTTGGCCCAGTAGGCGAAGCGCATGTCCTCGACGCGCACCTCGCCGCCCGGCTTGGGCGCGTGGATGAACTTGCCTTCGCCGATGTAGATGCCGACGTGCGAGAAGGTGCGGCGCAGCGTGTTGAAGAACACCAGGTCGCCGGGCTTCAGGTCGTCGCGCTTGACGGCCAGCAGGCCCTTGGCGCGGGCCTGCTCGTCGGCGCGCCGGGGCAGCACGAGGCCCAGGCTGCTTTCGAAGATGTGGCGCGTGAAGCCGCTGCAGTCGAAGCCCGAATCGGCGTCGGTGCCGCCGCGGCGGTAGGGCACGCCCAGGAAGTTCATCGCCGTCAGCACCATGTCGGACGCGGTTTCGCGGACCTGCTGCGTGAAGGTGCCGGGCGCCGGCTCGGCGGGCGGCGCCGCGGCCGGCGTGGCGGCTGCGCCGGCCGGGTCGATCAGGCCCTTGTCGGCCAGCAGCCTCGCGACCGGATCCGGCGGGGCGGTGGAGAGGGCAGAGAGCGAGCCGGTGGGCGTCGGCATCTCGGGGGCTGCCAGCGCGGGGCCGCAGGCAAGCACGGCGGTTGCCAGTGCACAGCGGACGACGGACGACTTGGCATACCTCAACATGGCGCGCAGCATAACGGCAGACCTTGTCGTGCGTCAACGCTGAAAGTCCTTTGAAAACCGGCACTTAGCACGTTCTTTTGAGGCTTCTTCTTGGTTTCTCCCGGGTTGTTTCCGAGGTGTTTCTGTGGTGTAAGAGGAGGCAACAGCCAACGCCGCCAGGAGACTCCCCGAATGCAGACCTACAGCGACTTCCACGCCCGCTCGCTGAGCGACCGCGACGGGTTCTGGACCGAACAGGCCCGGCTGATCGACTGGGAGCGGCCGTTCGAGCAGGTCTGCGACTACAGCCACCCGCCGTTCGCGCGCTGGTTCGTCGACGGGCGGACCAACCTGTGCCACAACGCGGTCGACCGCCACCTGGCCGCGCGCGCCGACCAGGACGCGCTGATCTACGTCTCCAGCGAGACCGGCGAGGAGCGCCGCTACAGCTTCCGCGCACTGCATGCCGAGGTGCAGCGCATGGCGGCCATCCTGCTGTCGCTGGGGGTGAAGCAGGGCGACCGCGTGCTGATCTACCTGCCGATGATCCCGGAGGCGGCGTTCGCGATGCTGGCCTGCGCGCGCATCGGCGCGATCCATTCGGTGGTGTTCGGCGGTTTTGCGAGCGTCAGCCTGGCCAGCCGCATCGACGATGCGCAGCCGGTGCTGATCGTCAGTGCCGACGCCGGCAGCCGCGGCGGCAAGGTGGTGGCGTACAAGCCGCTGCTCGACGAGGCCATGCGCCTGGCCGCGCACCCGGTGCCGCGGGTGCTGATGATCGACCGCGGCCTGGCGAGCCTGCAGATGCAGGACGGCCGCGACGCGTCGTACAGCGCGCTGCGCGCGGCGCATTTCGATGCGGTCGTGCCCTGCACCTGGGTGCAGTCCACCGACCCGAGCTACACCCTCTACACCAGCGGCACCACCGGCCGGCCCAAGGGCGTGCAGCGCGACACCGGCGGCTACGCGGTGGCGCTGGCCGCCAGCATGCGGCACATCTACCAGGGGCAGGCCGGCGAAACCTACTTCTGCACCAGCGACATCGGCTGGGTGGTCGGCCACAGCTACATCGTCTACGGGCCGCTGATCGCCGGCATGGCGACGCTGATGTACGAGGGCCTGCCGATCCGCCCGGACGCGGCCATCTGGTGGAGCCTGGTCGAGAAGTACCGCGTCAGCGTGATGTTCAGCTCGCCGACCGCGGTGCGGGTGCTGAAGAAGCACGATCCTGCGAACCTGCGCAAGCACGACCTGTCCAGCCTGCGCGCCCTGTTCCTGGCCGGCGAACCGCTGGACGAACCGACGGCGCACTGGATCGCCGAGGCCTTGGGGAAGCCGGTGATCGACAACTACTGGCAGACGGAGACCGGTTGGCCGATCCTGAGCATCGCCAACGGCGTCGAGCCGGCGGCCGGCAAGTTCGGCAGCCCGGGCGTCGCGATGTACGGCTACGACGTGAAGCTGGTCGACGAGGCCAGCGGCGAGGAACTGGTGCGACCGAACGAGAAGGGCGTGCTGGTCATCGAAGGCCCGCTGCCGCCGGGCTGCATGCAGACGGTGTGGCGCGACGACGCGCGCTTCGTCGAGACCTACTGGAAGACGATCCCCGGCCGGATGGTCTACGGCACCTTCGACTGGGGCGTGCGCGACGCGGACGGCTTCTTCTTCATCCTCGGCCGCACCGACGACGTGATCAACGTGGCCGGCCACCGGCTGGGCACGCGCGAGATCGAGGAGAGCATCTCGGGCCACCCGGCCGTGGCCGAGGTGGCGGTGGTGGGCGTGGCCGATGCGCTGAAGGGGCAGGCGGCGATGGCCTTCGTCGTGCTGCGCGACGCGGGGCAGGCGGGCGACGACGCGTCGCGCCTGCGGCTGGAAGGCGAGGTGATGAAGACGGTGGAGCAGGGCCTGGGCGCGATCGCCCGGCCGTCACGCGTGCACTTCGTCAACGCCTTGCCGAAGACGCGCTCCGGCAAGCTGCTGCGCCGTGCCATCCAGGCGGTTTGCGAGCACCGCGACCCTGGCGATCTGACGACGATCGAGGATCCGACTGCGCTGCAGCAGATCCGCGACCGCCTCTCGTGACTACAGCACCTCGGACGCGAAGTCGGCGAGCCGGGAACGCTCGCCGCGGGCCAGGGTGACATGCCCCGAATGCGGCCAGCCCTTGAACCGGTCGACCGCGAACGTCAGCCCCGAGCTGCCCTCGGTCAGGTAGGGCGTGTCGATCTGCGCCAGGTTGCCCAGGCAGACGATCTTGGTGCCCGGCCCGGCGCGCGTGATCAGCGTCTTCATCTGCTTGGGCGTCAGGTTCTGCGCCTCGTCGATGATGACGAACTTGTTCAGGAAGGTGCGCCCGCGCATGAAGTTCAGGCTCTTGATCTTGATCTTGCTGCGCA